>Ga0255338_1000243_pt1 | contig 216361 bp, 201 predicted proteins | sample MeOH1_35cm_T4_19_FD_203715 | JGI IMG/M metagenome (GOLD analysis project Ga0255338, IMG submission 203715) | Sandy soil microbial communities from University of British Columbia, Vancouver, Canada - MeOH1_35cm_T4_195 | ecosystem: Engineered > Artificial ecosystem > Sand microcosm >...
ACTCGCGGATCCGTTGGTTGATGTCATCGATGAAGGCAAGCGCGCGGTCGATATGTTCGCGATCGATGGTCGACACCGATAGCAATGCGAGCTGCCCGCGTCCGATCTTGCCGAACAGGTCCGACATCTCCCGCAACGCCCTGGTCTGCTCGGGATAGCGGTCGAAAATCGTCACCACCCGGTTCTTCACCATCGTGCGGAGCCGCACGAAGAAGATCCGCTCACGCAGCGCTTGGCGAAGTTCGCGCGCTGCCTCGCATGGCACATAGGACTCAGGGATCAGGTCGGCCCGCAGCAGATGCGCCAGGATCGTCGCGTCGATCTTGTCGGTCTTGATCTTGGCGTCGGCGATCGCCTTCACCTTCAACGGATGGGCCAGGACAACATCGTCGCACAGCTCGTCGAGCCAGTCGTACATCACCGTCCAGTTGCGGCTCGCTTCCATCACCGCATGGCTGTTCTCCAGATAGGGCGCGAGAAAATTGCCAAGCGAACGGGGATCGTTCTTCACCTTGCCGGATCGCAGAACCTTGCCGCCGCCGTCCTGCACCACCAGATGCGTATAGGCTTTGTGGTAATCCACGCCGATGTGATAATCGTAAGACATGGGTGCATCTCCATTGCTGATGGGGTTCAGCAATCCGCTTAACGCGCGTGACATCACGAGGGGGTGCACCCTTGTCGCAACGGTGCTCATTTCACCGTCCCATTCCATCACTGAAGCTCAACGCTTTCATACCGGCTCCTTGGCCGGACTGGTGGCCATCATCGGGGCGGCGTTTGGTCGCCTTGCTCCGTCCGACGTGAACTTAGCAAGACGGAGATATTATGCTACTATAATATTTCGCTATACCTCGATCTCAACGTGGACTATCGACGATGGTCGGAGGCGCTCCCCGCGCGCTCGCCACAGGAAAAGGTGCCGGACCGGACATGACTGCAGACACCAGCCGGACAAGCCATGAGGCAGAGCCCGCCACGGTCGATCTCATCAAATCCAGCGCGCCCTATCTTCTGACGTTGACCGCCCGGTTGCAGGCCGCGATCTACGCCAACCGCACCGCCGCCTGCGAGGTCAGCCCGGCCGGCACCTATATTCTTTATGAGTTGAGTCGCGCCGAACCGCTCACGCCCAAGGCTCTGTCAAAGCAATTGAGCCTCGGCCCGGCCGCGATCGGCCAGACCCTGACGCGGCTGGAACGGGACGGGCTCATCACCCGCGATCGCGCCGAAGCCGATCGGCGCTGGGTCGAAATCCGACTGACGCCACGCGGCCGCGCCATCGTGCCGCCACTGAACGATGCGTCGATGGCGCTGATCCGCGAAATCCGGACTGTTCTGGGCGTGGCCGGCGAGCGCCGCTTCATCGATGATCTGGGAAAACTGATCGAGCATTTCGGTCGCGAGGCTGAGGATGAAGGCGCCCTCCATCGCGCGCGGGCAACGGCGCGGACCGGCACGGAGGCCTGATCACCTTCGTCCGACATATTTTCACTAATCCGTAAGGCAACAAGCCGGGGAAAGAATAAGAGAGGAAGATCGATGGACAGTTGGGATGTGACGGCGGACGTCGTCGTCATCGGTTCGGGATCGGCGGGCCTGTCGGCAGCGCTCAGCGCCCGGCATCAGGGCGCGGAGGTGCTGGTCCTGGAGCGCTCCGACAAGCTCGGTGGCACGAGCGCGGTATCAGGTGGCCTGCCCTGGGTCCCGAACAATGGGCATATGCACGAGATCGGTGCCAATGACTCGCGCGAGGAAGCACTCACCTATCTGCGGCGCTTGTCGCTGAGCAAGATGGACGAGACATTGTGCGAGACCTATGTCGACACCGCGCCCGACGTGATCCGTTTCCTCGAAGCCGAAACGGAACTGGAATTCGTCGCACTGACCATCCCGGACTATCATCCGGAGTTGGAAGGCGGGAAGGTCGGCCGCTCACTGACCGCGCGGCTGTTTCCCGCAGGCGACCTTGGCGAATTGCGCCCGGCGCTTCGGATGAGCCCGCATTTCCCGATCCCCGTCTCGCTCGCCGATGTCGCGGACGGTAAGACCAATCTGCTCGACCCGGCGATGATCGCCGATCGCATGGCGAAAGATTTGGTCGGAACCGGCCACGCGCTGATGGCCGGGCTGATCAAGGCGGCCAGGGACAAGGGTATCGTCATGCGGCGGAGCGTGCGTGCGCAGCGGCTGGTGATCGAGGACGGCGTCGTCACCGGTCTCCATGCCGAGGAAAATGGCAAGTCCGTCCGGATCGGCGCGCGGCGGGGCGTCGTGATCGCCTCGGGCGGCTTTGAATGGAATGCAAATCTGGTCAAGGACTTCATCTACGGGCCGGAGATCGCTCCGCTCAGCCCTCCCTTCAATGAAGGCGATGGCCTGCTGATGGCGATCGAAGCTGGTGCCGAACTCGGCAACATGAGCGAGGCCTGGTATCATGCCTCGATGCGCATTCCCGGTGAGGATTATGAGGGGCATCAACTTAACCGCTTGACGTCAGCGGAACGGCACAGCCCCGGCTCCATCATCGTCAATGCGCAGGGCAAGCGCTTCGTCAACGAAGCCTTGAGCTATCACGACGTCTGCCTCGCGATGCGGACGTTCGATCCCAACAGCTTCGGCTTCCCCAATGCGCGGGCCTGGGTGATCATCCACCGCGACTATCTCGATAAATACACCTTCATGACCCGCATGCCGGGCGACCCGATCCCGCGTTGGCTGGCGACGGGCGAAACGCTCAGGGACCTTGCACAGACCATCGGCGTCGACCCGGATGGGCTGGAGGAAACCGTCGCGCGCTTCAACGCCAATGCGGCCAAGGGCGCGGACCCGGACTTCCATCGCGGCGAGAGTGCCTATGACCGCTATTATGGCGACCGGGAGCGGGAGGGTGCGTTCCAGACGCTCGGCCCACTCGACCAGGCACCGTTTTTCGCCTGCGAACTGCGCGTTGGCACGATCGGAACGCGTGGCGGCCCCCGCGTCAACAGCCGGGCCGAAGTGCTGTCCAGTCGCGGCGGCATCGTGCCCGGCCTCTATGCGGCAGGGAACGCGATGGCGAGCTTCACCGGCATGTCCTATCCGGGAGCAGGCGGCACGATCGGCCCCGCGCTGACATTCGGTCACATTGCCGGGCGCTCTGCCGCTGCCGGCAGCAATCGGTTCTGATATGCCTGCAGTCGAGATCGAGCGGCTGACCGCCGCGTCCCCGACCGATGCCTGGGCGTTCATCAGCAACATGGATCGTTGGGCTCCGTTGCTCACAGGCTACCAGCACCATCAGACGATCGACGAGCGTCATTCGCGCTGGACGGTCCGGGGCGAACTGGCCGGGCTTTCCCGCACGGCGGATTTTGACGTGACGATCACCGAATGGGTCGAGCCGACCCATGTCGCGTTCACACTGCAAGGCACCGACGAGCCGTTCGCCGGCGAGGGTGCTTTCCGGATTGCCGCGGTGGCTTCTGGCGAAGGCGCCGCAGACATGCCGACAAATGAAGGGTGGTGGGCGCGATGGCGGGCGAGGTGGCTCCGCTGGCTCCTGTCCCGCCTGACGGGCCGTCCGTTGCAGCATGGCGTGGGCGGGGCGACTGCTTCGCCTGTGAAACAAGACACGATGTTGAGTTGCCGGCTGGAGATCAATGCCAGTGGCGGTTCAGGCCCTGTCATGAACCTGCTGCTGCCTCCCATCCTTACGGCGGTGGCCGACGACACGGCGACGAAGATCGTTCTGGCACTCAATCATGCGGTGTCCGATCATGGGGATAGGCCAGTCATCCAGCGATAGACGGTAGGGATTGTCGCTTCGTCAGAGTAGGGTCTGGGCAGGCTTTGCCCATATAGCGGCCGTTTCAAACTCGGCGCTATTGCGACGTCTGTCGAACTGTTCGGATTGGCTCGAGCATCTCACCATGCGGTTGGTGGAAGACGCTCAAATCCAGCCGAACGGCGAATGGGCGGGTATGGGATCGACGCCTCGCCCGATCTGATCAACACGATCACGGACGCGGTGCTGGAGGAAGTCGCAGCCTGGCAGCAAGGTCCCCTATCCGCTGGTTTTCTTCGATGCGATCCGGGTCAAGATCTGCGACGAGGGGATGGTCCGTAACAAGGCGATCCATATTGCCCGGTGTGTGTGGACGATGGCCTCAAGGGCTTCCTTCTGCTGAGCAAACTTGACGAACGCATCGGCGTCATCATCGCCACCAACCTCAGCTGCAGCGGGCAACGGTGTTCGGCGACGCCAAGATGACCACGGCGCGCCTCGATCGGCTCACACATCACTGCCACATCCTGGAAACCGGCAACGACAGCTTCCGCTTCAAGAACGGCTCGGCCCAGCAGGCCAAACCCAGAAAGGAGAAACCCGCACCTTGACCCACCCAACATCCGAAACATAACCATCAGGCGGGTCACTTCTCGGTGGCAATCAACGCCCAGCCTTACGCATCCTCCCTCACCGCACCGCAATCTCCGGCGTAAGCATGGGCTTTCGCAGTTGCGGAAAACCGGCGCATTTATTCTCCCTGATCGAGCCGGACGGCCTCCGGTGCAAAAAAGAGGTTTAAATCGTATCATGGCATATGATATTAAGGCTCACTAATAAGAAGGGAGAGGAAAATGATGACGCCACATTATATGCGGAACGGCGTCCGCTGGGCCTTTTCAGATAAACATTCGGTGTCTCTCCAGCCCACCTTTTCCGGTTTTCAGGACGATCCGACGAGTCTTGTCACTGTTGAGATGGCAACGATCACGCAGGCTGATATCATATGAATTCCTGTCACATGTCTAAATTTGCCGAGCTAAGCGGCACCATGCTTCGGCGGGTGACGTACAGGAGGCTTCTGCATTCCAGATTGCAGTTTGAAAACCGATTGAATCGATAAATTAGGAGAAGATGATGACTGGATCTCTAGAAGGAAAAGCTGTCATTGTGACGGGTGCATCCAGCGGTATTGGACGCGCCATTGCTGTGGAGCTTGGGAAGGTCGGCGCCGAACTGTGGCTGGTCGGCCGGAACCAATCCGAACTGGATGCGACCGCGCAGATGATCCGCGATGCCGGTGGTTCGCAAGCCCACACCGCGCCCATGGACCTTCGCGAACGGGGGCCGCTTGCCGCGCTGGTCGAAAGGGTCGCCGGCCAGCATCCGCATCTTTTCGCGCTCATCAACAATGCGGGCGTGATGTATCCGGAGCCGATCTTGAGCGGCTCGGTCGACCGCTGGCAGGCCATGCTGGACATCAACGTCATGGCGATGCTCGAAGGGTGCAAATCCGCCGTCGAGGCCATGCGCGCCCATGCCAGGCCGGGCCATCTGATCAATGTGGGTTCGGTTCAGGCGCGTTTCGAGGTTCCCGGCGTCTATGGCATTTCCAAGCAGGCGGTTGAGGCGATCGGCGTCTCGCTGCGCGAGGAGCTGGAACAGGACGATATCCGCGTCTGCACCATCATTCCGGGTGGTTTCGAGACACAGCTTGCCCGTGGCTTCCGGCAGGAGGAACTGGCGCATGTGGCGTCCTCTTTCGAGAGCAGGGGGGTGGCCTTTGGCGGCGACGGCGCGCATCGGCTGGTGTCCGATCCGCAGCATATCGCCAATATCGTCCGCTATGTGCTGGAACAACCCATCGACATCAACTTCCAGGAGATTCTCATCCGGCCCCCGGTCAGCACCAAGGCGAGTTGAGCGTGGCGGGCGAGGGGGGGGTGCAAGCGCGCTCCCCCGCCGTTGGAGGATAGGCATCTGAAGGAGGATGGAAATGGAGCTTTCGCCTGAACATCTGGCGATCCGCGAAGGCGTGAAGAAGGTCGTCGATCGGTTCGACGATGACTATTGGTCGGCCTGTGAAGAGGAGAAGAAATTTCCTTTCGAATTTCACAAGGCGATGGCGGAAGCGGGCTGGCTGGGCATCACCATGCCGGAGGAGCTGGGCGGCGCCAATCTGGGCGTCACCGAAGCCGCCATCATGATGCACACCGTGACCTCGGGCTGCGGCGGCTATAATTCGGCCAGCACCTTGCATCTCAACATCTTCGGCCCGCATGCGGTGGTGGTCCACGGCACGCCGGAGCAGAAGGAACGGATGCTGAAGCCCCTGATCGCCGGCACGGACCGCGCCTGCTTTGGCGTCACCGAACCCGATGCCGGACTCGACACCACCAGCATCAAGACCTTCGCGACCAAAGTAGACGGGGGCTATCGCGTCACCGGGCGCAAGATCTGGACGTCCTCGGGACAGGTCGCCAACAAGATCCTGCTGCTCACCCGCACCACACCCAAGGATCAGTGCAAGAAGCCGACCGACGGCATGACCTTGTTCTACACTGATCTCGACAAATCGCAGATCGAGGTCCGGCGCATTCCCAAGATGGGTCGCAATGCGGTCGACTCCAACGCCACCTTCATCGACGATTATTTCGTGCCCGAAGCGGATCGCATCGGTGAGGAGGGCAAGGGTTTCCATTATATCCTGCACAGCCTCAATCCCGAGCGCATCCTCGTCGGCATGGAAGCGGTCGGGTTCGGTCAGAATGCGCTGTCCCGCGCGGCGGAATATGCGCGGGAACGCAAGGTGTTCGGGCGGCCCATCGGCCAGAATCAGGGCATTCAGCATCCGCTGGCGAAGAACTGGATCGAGCTGGAGAGCGCCTTCTGGATGGGCATGCGTGCCGCCCACCTCTATGACGCGGGCAAGCCCTGCGGCGCGGAGGCGAATGCGGCCAAATATCTGGGCGCCAGGGCCTGTTTCGATGCCTGCACGCAAGCGGTGATGACACATGGCGGCATGGGTTATGCAAAGGAATATCAGGTCGAGCGGCTGTTCCGCGAATCCATCCTGCCGCGCTTCACGCCCATTACGGAGGAGATGATCCTCAACTTCATCGCCGAGAAGGTATTGGATTTTCCGAAATCCTATTGAGCAGATTTCGGCAGCACTGGGAATGGAGAGGAAAGGCAGATGGCGCGGTTCGATGAGGGAATCTATTCGGACCCTCAGGTTTCGGATCAGATCGCGATTGCACAGGGAAGCGCTGTCCAGCTTGCTGGACCTGTTTCGCTGTCCGAAGTGCTGTTACAGGACTTACGCGTGGAACGGGCGCATGCGCAGATACTGACCATCGGACAGGATGTGCGATGGCGGATGCCGGCGATCCAGCTGCCGATCCTCTACAGCATATTGGAGGGCAGGATCAGGCTCGACATGCCGGGTGAGCAACCGGTGGACCTTGGGCCGGGGGACAATGCGCTCCTCTTTTATGGCGATGCGCACCAATTGGGACGCGGGGCGAATGTGGAAACCGGGGTTGCTCCGGCCGTTCAGACGCTGATGCCCGAACTGATCGAGCGGCGGCAGTTCGGCCGTGGCGCTGCCCAAGCGGTGGTTCTGCAATCCCTGCTCGAACTGACCTATGTGCGCAAGAATGCGCATGTCAGCCGTGCTGCGCCGGACCTATTGGTGTTGCGCGCGCCGAAGGACGAAGATGCCGAGATACCGTTCAAATCCTTTCCCTATTCGGGTCAGCAGCTTGCGCGGGATATGGACGGCCCCGGTTCTCTGGCTCTGGTGAGCGCCTTTGCCAATATTCAGCTATGCTATGCGCTCAAACAATGGTCGGCCCGGCTATGGGGCGAAAATGTTCACGATGTTCGCTGCCCCAATATGCGGCGGGTGGCGACTGTCGTTCGCGAAATCCGCGCACATCCCGACCGGCCGTGGACCGTGGCGCATCTCGCGCGGCATGTCGGCCTGTCGCGTTCGGCCTTTGCGGCAGCATTTCATGAGGTGATCGGAGAATCGCCGATCGCCTTTCTGACCCGCAACCGGATGGAGCGGGCCGCGACATTGCTGCGCACCGATTCCCTCAGCATGTATGAGATCGCGCAACGGGTGGGCTATCCGATCGAAAGCAGCTTTGCCCGCGCGTTCAAAAGACATTGGGGCGTGCCGCCCCGCAGCTTCTCCGACAAGGCGGAAGGGGAGGAGGCGGCGGGTCGCTAAGCCGCCTCCTCCCGCCCTGCATCGATCAGGCAGCCACCATCGCGGGCAGTGCGATCAGACCGCGGGCATGCAGGTCATCCAGATATTTGTGGATATAGGCTTCGCTGAGGTGCGGGATATCCGGTCCCACCTTGAGCGTGCGGACGCGCGCGGCAAAGTCCGTGCTCGTCAAGGGGCTGGCTCCCGGCGAATGCGGCTCCGCGAAATGGCCGAGGATGTTGATGGAGCTATGGTGGCGCTCCTCATCGGGCAGGTTGCGTAGCTTGTCCTCGAACCGCCGCATCCATTCGGCATGCGGACTGATCCGCGCGACCTGATAGCCCTTCGATGCGATCCAGCCGGCGAAGCTGTCCAGCGACACGCCGTCATCATGGGCGTTGACCATGTTGAAGCTGCTGAAGCCGTCATAGGGCTGGGCGCCGATCTCGACCATGACCGCCGCCAGGAAATCGACCGGCAGGCCGTCATAATGGGTGCGGGGCGGTTGGCCATCGGCCGTCAGCGTGTAGAAGGACTGGGGCGCGAGGCTGGTCTGCACGATGCTGTAGAGCAGCCGCGTCATCATGTCGGTATCATTATATTGCCCGACATAGCGCGAATGCGGCATGATCATGTTCGGGCGGAAGACATTGACGGGCAGGCCGAACAGGGCGTGCGCCTCCCGCAGCAGAACCTCGCCCGCCCATTTGCTGGCGCCATAGCCCGACGCGTAGATGTCCGTCAGCGGTACAGTATTGGACACCGTGCGCACATCGGTTGATTCCGGTGCCGCGGTCAGTTCCGGCAGCATGAAGGGCACCGCCACGGTCGAAACATAGTCGAACCGCTTGAGCCGACTGGTCAGGGCGAGCCGGATCAGTTCGGCCGTCCCGGCGACATTGGGTTCGAACAGATTCTGATAGGACAGCCGGTGGTTCACCAGCGCCGCAGGATGGACGATATGGTCGATCTGTTCGGCCAGTCGCTCGAACTGCACCTTGCCAAGACCGAGGTGCGGCAGCGCCAGATCACCGCAGACCATTTCCATATGTTTGGAGGCCAGCGTCCGGAAGCGGTCGAGCAGGGCGGCGTCACCCGTGTCGAACACCGCTTCGAGACGCGCATAGGCCGCCTTGCTATCCTTGCCGCGACCCAGGCAGGTGAGTTTGCCGCCGGTGCGGGCAGCATATTCCAGCCATTCGAGGCAGAGAAAGCGCCCCAGAAAGCCGTTGGCGCCGGTCAGCAGGACATGGCGCGCCTGATCGACAGGCGGCTTGGCATGGGACGCTGCGGTCAGCACCTCCTCATTGAGGAACTTGTACAGCTTGAGGTCGGATGCGTGCAGGACGCCGTCATCCTTGTGGACATCGGCAAATTGCACGCCCTGGCCGGATTGCAGCCCCTCAATATGGTCCGCCAGCCATAGCACGCTCGCCGCCGGGTGGAGGATCGCGCTGATCGCGACCGAAATCTGGAACATCTCCTCGAACAGCAGCGACAGACCGACCGCGCCCAGCGAATCCCCGCCCAGATCGCCATAGCTGCGTGGATCGGCCGGATCGACGACGGCCAAGCCCAGATTGGCCTTGAAGGCACCGGCGATGCGCTCGGCCAGCGTGCCGGCCGCGCTTTCACGCAACCGGGCGAGTTCCGCCTGCTGCTGCTTGTCCATATCCTCATACATGGCCTCAAGCCGGTCCATGTAGCGCCGCTTGAGATTGGGGCGCAGCGGCTTCCGGGCGCTGGAGAGGAGGCCGTTTTCGAGGGTGAAGGGCTCGGTCTCGACCATCACATCGCGGGGAATCTCGAAATTCTTGAGCTGCGCCTTGCGGGCGACTTCCTTGAACTCGTTGAGGATGAGAGTGCGCAGTTCCGCCTCCGTCGCCGGCCGGCCAAGCTGGGCGTGCGCGACGCTCGCATCAGGAACGACCACCGCCAGCAGATAGGAGCGGTAGGAGCTGCCATAAACGAAGATCTGGTCGATCAGCGCGCTATTGCCCAGATAGGCGGTTTCGAGCGGGCCGACGGCCACGAACTCGGCCTGGCTCAGCTTGATGACATTGCCGCGCCGATCCACCCAGACCAGATGATCCGGGCCGCGTTGCTCCATGATATCGCCGGTTTTCAGGAAGCCGTCCTCGGTGAAGACCGATGCGGTCGCCTCCGGGCGTTTGAAATAGCCCTGGAACATCTTGGTCGTCTTGACCAGCAACTCGCCGCGCGGGAAGGGCTTGTCGGTGGTGTAATAGCCCAGTTCCGGCACGTCGAGCAGCTTATATTCGGTGATCATATGCGGGGTCAGCCGGTTGCCGAAGGTCATCGCCGCCGCGCCGGCCTCCGTGCAGCCATAGCCTTCGATCAGCGGCATGTCCCAGCATTCGGCGATGAAGCGCCGCACTTCCGGCGCGGTCGGTGAACTGCCGACGCCGCCGCCGCACAGGCGGTCACCCAGATAGCCCGCGCGCATTTCCGCGCGGACGGCGGCATCGGCGGTTTCGGGCTGTTCGCCCGCCGCGATACGGCGTTGCAGCTCCGACTGATAATGCTGATAGATGATTTCGCACACGCGCGGGATGAAGAGGATCGACGTCGGCCGCACGATGCGGAAATCGTCGAACAGGGTCGACATGTCGCTCTTCAGCGTGAAATAGGCGGTGCCGCCCTGTGCGAGCGCGCCATGCACCATGTTGCGCCCCATGAAATGGTTCATCGGCGCATAGGCCACCGCCACGGTGGGCAGATAGGTGCTGATCGCCTCGGACCAGAATTGCGCACTGATGGCGTCATGGATGATGGCGCCCTTGGGCGTTCCGGTGCTGCCGGACGTGTACATGATCATGGAGACATGATCCGGCCCGGCCGCCAGTTCGGGCAGCGGTTGATAGGTGAAGCCCTGACCATATTCGATGGCGTCGGCCAGCGAGATGAGGGTGATCCTGCCGCCGCTGGCGCTCAGGCGCTGGCGGGCGGCGGCAACGGCTTCGCTTTCTTCGGAGATGCGTTCGTCGAGATCTAGGATGATGAGGCTGCGGACGCTGTCCGTGGCCAGCGCATAGCCGACGGCGAGGTCCAGATTGTCGACGGTCGCCGCCATGGTGACGGGCGCGGTGTCGGTGAGAATGCCTTCCATGTCGGGCGCGGGAAGATTGGCCTGAAGCGGAATGGATACGGTCAGCGCGTAATTGCAGGCAAGGTCCAGTGTCGCCATTTCAGCGCCTGTAAAGGCGATGAAGGCGATATGGCTGCCCGGCGCAGCGCGATGATCAGGGTGATGCTGCCAGAAATTGGCCAGCGCCTCGACCCGGCGGCGCAGTTCGTCATAGCTGATCGTGTCGAAGCGGGCTTCATATTTACGGACCGTCCGGCCGCCGGCATCGGTCACGGCCTCATGATGGCGGGTGCCCAATGCCGGGCGATCGGCATAGCCGGAAAGCACGGTGCCGATGATGTCGCGATAGCTGACGCACGGCGCATTGATCGCGCGCGTCACGCTTTCGTCGGGAACCCTCGCCCCAATCTCCGCGTCGTGGGCAATCAGCGCCTGTATGCGCGCTCCGGCACGGTCGAAAAGATATTGCTGGTCGAACTCGCTCGCCATCATCCTGTCCTTTGATTTGCTTAAAGAGGCATATTTGCTCTGCTGAAAATCATATCTGTGGCGATCCGTGCTCGCCAAGGCCTGCAATCGGGCGAAATCATGCCGAGCGTCTTCGATATTATGCTGAAACGCCGCGACCTCTCCTATCGGTCAAAACAGGCTGTTCGCGAGGCCGGTCCGGGATTCGATGGGGTAAGGAAGCTGTGGACGAATGGTATCAGCTTGTGGAGTTTAGGCTATAGTACACCAGCTGCCTATTTTTTAGACTTCCCATGCTTTGGCAGCCATGGAGCGATAGCCAAGGCCGATTTGATAGTGGGGCGCTCGTATAGAAGTGGATGCGTTTCTAGGATAGGGCCGAAAGCGATCATCCGATGGGATCGAGGTGAATCGCATTCTCCACCCCTTGTTCGAACAGCAATTCCAGTCCCGTCGGCCCCACAATTGATGTGCACTATCAATATAGCCGCAAAAGCGGTGTCTATGGGGAGAGGGTAAATGCGGTTTGGACGCGCGATACATTTCGGCTTGTTTGCGACGACAGCCATTGCGGAAATCATGCTGTCGTCAGCCATGGCGCAAACCAATGCCCAGCCAGAAGCTGTTCAAAATGAATTGCAGGACATCATCGTCACGGCACGCAAGCGTAGCGAAACATCGCTGCAAGTGCCCGTCACCATTGCCGCGATTGGGGGGCAGGACCTTCAGAATCGTGGGATCAATTCCATCGATGCCGTAGCCCGACTGGTGCCATCCATGATCACCGGCGAAGGCGGCGGCACGGTGCAGGGCGGTATCATCGCGATCCGTGGCATTTCCGGCGCGGACAATAATCCGCTCAACGATCAGGCGGTTTCGTTCAACATCGATGGCGTGAGCGTGGGACGCGCAACCGTGCGGCGCATGTCCGACATGGATATTGAGCAGGTCGAAGTTCTCAAAGGTCCCCAGGCACTGTATTTCGGCAAGAACAGTCCTGGTGGTATCATTTCCGTGCGAACCGCAGATCCCACCTCCAATCTGGAAGCGAAGATTTCGGAGGCCTATGAACTCAACGCTCGTGAATGGCGGACGGAAGGATATGTCTCCGGCCCGATCAGCGACAGCCTTGGTTTCCGCATCGCGGGTATTTATTCCGATATGCAGGGATGGGCGAAATCCTATGTCCCGACCGATTATGTGAACACCGCGACGACGGGGGTTTTCCCGCCCAGCCATGACCGGGCGCCGGACAAGCAGGACTGGGCGCTGCGTGGCACGCTGAAATTTGACGATGGCGGCCCGTTCACGGCGCGGCTGAAACTGGCCTATGCCCGCGTGTCCGGGACCGGTTCTTCCGCGAATACCCAATTTGTTTCCTGTCCGCTGGGCTATCCGCAAGGTTCGCCGCCCTTGTCCACCGGTCTGCCCCGAGACGATTGCCGAGCCGACAATCTCGTCGGGCATGGCGATTTCAGCCCTAATCTGGCTGCATTTGATCCGGACGAATATCCCGCCGACGGTCATGGTTATCTTAAACAGTCGCAATGGCTGGCTTCTGCTGAATTGACCTATCGCCCCACCGATAGTCTGACCCTGACGTCCGTGACGGGCCTGTATAAAATGAATCTCAGCAATCTCGGGAATTTCACACAAAATTATTATGATTCTCCGACGCTACCGGCCCAGCTTCTGATCAGTCACAACAGACTCAACCTGCGTGAAATTTCGACGGAATTGCGACTGGCAAGCGATTTCGACGGGCCGGTCAACTTCATGCTTGGAGGCCTGTATCAGGATACGCGCGGTAAAAATGGATCAACGACTGCGCGTTATTCCATCGCTCCGATATTCGTGAATAAATATATTTATGAGCAGGAAGGAAACGCCTATTCCGTATTCGGTCAGGTGACGGTCGATTTCACCCGCCAGTTGCAGCTTTCAGGCGGCGCACGGGCGTCATTCGAGAACAAATCGTTGCCGGGCCTGTCCACGGCGACGGCGGCTGCACCCAGGACACTTGTGCCCATTACGGCGCCAGGACTGACCCGCGACATCAGCTTCAACAATCTTTCGCCGGAAGTCACCCTGTCCTATCGGCCCACGCAGGATCTCAACTTCTACGTCTCGCGCAAAGAAGGATTTCTGTCTGGAGGATTCAGCGCATTGGCGCCGACGGCGGGCGTCATCGCCGGAACCCAGCAGGTCAATTATGACCAGCAGATCACGACGGGTTTTGAAGGCGGGATCAAGGCTTCGCTGTTTCACCACAGCCTGCGCGTGAACCTCGCAGTCTATGATTACAAGACGGCTGGACTCCAGGTCGGCGTGACAACTCAGGGTGTGCAGCAGGAATTGCGCAATGCAGGCAGCGTCCGTACGCGCGGCGTGGATTTCGATCTAACCTATCGCCCACCGATCGAGGGCCTGACACTCAACGGCGCGGTCAACTATAATGACGGCTTCTACATCGATTATCAGGCGAGTTGCTATCGCGGTCAGTCGTCCGCAACATGTTTCAATCAGGTCAGCCGGGTGACGCACAAGATCGCGCTTCTTCAGGACCTTAGCGGTCAACCGTTGGTCCGTGCGCCGCGCTGGACGGGCAATGCGGGCTTTACCTATGAACGGACGGTCGGCAACGGCTATCATCTCGGCCTGTCCGGCAATATCAGCCACAGCGATGCCTATTTCACGGACACGACCAATACTCCCGGAGGCGTGCAGAAGGGGTATGAGTTGGTCGATGCCTCGCTCCGCTTCGGACAGGAGGAGCAGGGCTGGGAGATCGCACTGATCGGGCGCAATCTGACCAACGAATATTATTTCGTGCGCAGCAGCGACACGCCCTTCACCGGCAGCGCGCCGGGCGCATCGCTGAACGGTGTGCTGGGCGATACGGCCGCGTCGGTTGGTCGCGGGCGCGAAGTGATGATCCGCCTGAGTTATAAATTCGGGGGGAAATAAGAGGGCAAGATGATGCGGACTGTGTCGTTGCGATACGGTCCGCATCACCGGCTACGGCTTGATACCGGCGGCGAAAGTTTCAATACTATGCCTACGAACGAAAGGGTGGCGCCTTGTCGCGTCTGGGAAAGCAGGTGGATGAAGCGACGAAAGTATTTGGCCTGAGTCGTGGCGCGATAGCGAAGATGTGCCGGTTCTTACCGCCACCGGGGTACAGGTGGATGAAGCCTGTTGCGAAGCTGAAGCTGGGGCGATTGCTGCGCTTGACAGAGGGGCGATTATACGACCCGCTTCAAGAGCGCATCCGATGTCGCCGTCTATTTCGGCCTCAGCCACGCCGATACCAATCGGGTGAGCAGGATTACCAAAAGCGCATCAGCAAGCGAGGGCATTCGCCGACCCGATTGCATCTTGTCCGGCCGCCATTGTGCGGCTCATCAGCGTCAAGCGATGGTCGGAGCTGAAGGCTTGGGGCCCATCACCGCAACGAGGGAATAGCAATTTCCATAGGATCAGGAACTACATGTTCAATATCGCGATGGCGCGATCAACAAGTAATTCAATTTGCTTTTCTGTTAATATTTTTCGGCAGAAAGCAATATGGTAAATTATGCTCCCGTAAAGAGAGTCGATTGCGAATGCGATCGCCGAATGTCTATCGCCATCCCCGGAATATAATCGGCGGAACTGGACCCTCAGACCCTCGGCATCCGTATCAAGATGCTCCCAAACCGCATCTCGAACCTCCACATCCACGACCGATCGTTCCATCAGGCTCAATAAGGCCTGGCCAGAAGTGCCGGACATAAAATAACCGGAATCCGATGTGACATAGGCGATCAATATATCGCGCGGCGGCGAATCCTGGGGTGGCCTAGCGCGCACCTCGATACGAAGAAGCATGGGGTCAGAAGGTTGTACGGAGCGTCACGCCATATGGGCGCCGTTCCCTTCGTCGAGATCGCCGCGCACTGGCCCGCCCTCGTCAACCTGCTCTCCGGTAGCCTCGCGGGCGTCTGGTTCGGAGCCGGGTGAGCGATCGGCCTGCGCCCCGAAACCGTGCATCGGCTGATCGGCATCCTTCTGGTGATGATCGCGGGGATCGCGCGATACAGCCGGGATCGCAGCTTCGCCGTGATCGGGCGGCATCGGATGTTCGTCATCGTGATGGCGCTGGGATCGATCGTTGGCAGCTTTGTCGAGGGTCGTCTGCTCGGCATCGTGCCTGAAGCCGTGCTGCTGCCGATGTTGGCGGCCATCCTAATCGTGTCGGCAGAGGAAATTTTATTCCAGCGAAAACATTAATTGCTGCAATACAGGACTTAACCCTTTTTAGGGCCCGGACCCTAGTTTTTTTGCCGTCTCGGAATCGCGGTTGGCCTGGGCAGTGCCGGCCGCTATCCATCGCCACCTCGATCAAATCCCGCCAAGGCTATCATAGCATCTCTTGGTGATTGGTGGATGAGCCGGTAGCAGCCGGCGCGCGCACCGATCTTTTCCGCTGCCGACCGAAATGCTGCACGGAAAACAGGGCCGGCCTTTCGACCGGCCCTAGTGGAAGAAACCTGGAAATTCCAAGCCTCTCGGGTCGCAACGGCAAGGTCGAAGATTACGACCGATTCGGATTGGATGAATTGGACATTAATGACGATTCCCATGCAATTGATGAAAACTGTCGAAATATTATGTCGGCCAGACCTTCCGGCGCATCGGCGAGCCGGAAGAAGTGGCGCAGGTGAACCTGTTCCTCGCCAGCGACGATTCCATTTATATGTGCAGCGCGGAACTGACTGTCGATGGTGGGCAGGCGCTGGGCGTCTTCACGCCTTTGCTGCCCGGCGCACCCAATCCATCGTCAGTCTTCAGGCGCGATGAGGTCGCCTGTTATCCGGATGCCCGCGCCATCGACCTTGTAGGTCTTGTTGAGGAAGATCAGGATCGAGGTCATGGCCTCCGCTGCCGCAGAATTCGCCAATGCCCCGGCATGGATGCCGCGCAGACCCATCATATCGGTGAGTTTCACGACTTCCGCTCGTGCTGCCTTGTCATCGCCGAAGACCAGCACGTCGCAGCCGACATCGGCATCCGTTATCAGCTTGTGCGCCGCGACATTGTGGAAAGCGGAGACCAGCCGCACATCCTCGCCCAGCAACGCCTGCGCTCGCTGGGCCGCGCTGCCCTCAGGCGGCAACTGCACGCGCATGACGCGGGGTGGGACCAAGGGAACGGTGGTGTCGACAACGATCTTGCCGGACGCGTGCGGTGCGATGTCCAGCAGGGTCGCTTCCTGCGCCGCGAATGGAACGGTGATGATGATCAGACGGGCCGCCGCGGCTGCTTCGGCATTGGTGAGGCCGGACAGGCCGAACCCCAATTCAACTGCCGCTGCCTCGGCGGAAGCCGTCAGGCGCGAGCCGATGACGACAGAGTGGCTCGTCTTGGCGAGTCGGCGCGCGATGGCGCGGCCCAGATTGCCCGTTCCGCCGATCACGGCGATCTCGTAGCCACTCATGCCGGCTCCTTCGTCGCGGCCCGGGCCGCCACTTCGCCATACAGGGTTGTCCTCTGACGGAGTTGCCGGTCTGCCCGATCGGTGATCGCTGTCATCCACGCGATGTCCCTGCACTGCCCTTGCGCGCCACCGGCTGCGCGGGTAATCGATTCATCCATCAGCGTTCCTCCCAGATCGTTGACCCCTGCGGACAGCATGGCCGCCACGCCGGCTTCGCCCAGTTTCACCCAGCTAGCCTGAATATTCGGGATCAGTGGATGCAGCACGAGCCGCGCGACCGCATGCATCAAAAGGCACTCTCGCGCGCTCGGCCCGGATCGCGCTTGCCCCCGACGCCAGTTAGGCGCCTCCATATGGACGAAAGGCAAGGGCACGAATTCGGTAAAGCCGCCCGTGTCAGCCTGAAGATCGCGGATCGCCAGCAGATGGCGCGCCCAATCATCATAGCGATCGACATGGCCGAACATGATTGTCGCGGTGGTGCGCAGCCCGATCCGATGCGCGCTGCGCATCACCTCCAGCCACTGCGCGGTGGTCAGCTTGTCGGGACAGATGATGGCGCGGACCCGATCGTCCAGTATTTCGGCAGCGGTTCCCGGCAGAGTATCAAGGCCGGCATTTTTCAATCGCGTCAGATAGTCGTGCAGCGACAGGCCCAGCGTCGAGGCTCCATGGCTGATCTCCAGTGGCGAAAAGGCATGGATGTGCACGTTCGGTGCCGCGCATTTGACCGCTTCCAATATGGCGAGATAGCTATTGCCGTCATAGTCCGGATGAATGCCGCCTTGCAGGCAGACTTCCGTTGCGCCGCGGGTGACGGCTTCTGCGGCACGGTGGCCGATTTCTTCCAGGTCCAGCCTGTAGGCGGGGCCGCGCAGGGTCTTCGCTGTCCCTTTGGAAAAGGCGCAGAAGCCGCAACGATACAGGCAGATGTTGGTATAATTGATGTTCCGGTTGATGACGAACGTCACTTTGTCGCCTACAGTCTCGCGGCGAAGTTCGTCGGTAGCGGCGACCAGATGGCTGACCTCCGGGCCTTCCGCTTCGAACAGGCGCACGATGTCCGGGACGTCCAGCCTTTTGCCGGCGATCGCGCGACCGACAATGTCGTGAAGGATCGCGGCGGCGGCGCCTGTTCCCTTCGGCAGCGGCGCGGGCATGTCGTCGCTTCCGCCCGGCCGCCACATCTCCACGATCGGCAGGCCGCGTCCATCGGTTTGGCGACGGACACTCGGCACGAACGCGGGATCGAGCCATTTCTCGGGCTCCATGGCATGAGCGGGGCCGATCGCCAGCCGCTCGCGCAAGACCCGCCCGGCGGCTTGGGTGGCCTGTTCCAGGCGCTCAAGATGTGGCCAGGGGGCTTCGGGATTGACATGGTCGGGCGTTACCGGAGACACTCCGCCCCAATCGTTCACACCGGCGCGAAGCAATGCGCCCAACGCTTCGGGTGCGTGCAGGTTGGGCGGCGCCTGGATTGTCAGCCCCGGCCCCAGCAGCAACCGCGCCATGGCGATGGTCCATAAATGCTCTTCCAGCGTCGGTTCGGGGGCGTCGGCCATGCGCGTACCGGGCTTTGCGCGAAAATTCTGGACAATCACTTCCTGTATGTGCCCGTGCCGGGCGTGACTGTCGCGCAATGCGATCAACGCCTCGACCCGCTCACGCCGGGTTTCCCCGATGCCGATCAGGATGCCGCTGGTGAAGGGAACCTGCGCAACGCCCGCTGCCTCGATTGTGGCGAGCCGGGCAGACGGCTGTTTGTCCGGCGATCCATGATGCGGCATTCCTTTCTTGCATAGCCGTTCGGACGCGCTTTCCAGCATCAGTCCCATGGATGCGGCGACCGGCCGCAGCATGGCGAAGTCCGACGCCGTCATCAGTCCGGGATTGAGGTGCGGCAGCAGGCCGGTTTCGGCAAAAACAAGCTCTGCCATGTCGCGCAGCAGCGACAATGTGGTTTCCTGCCCCTGTTCGTCGAGCGCGGCGCGCGCGCTGCTGTATCGAAGTTCCGGCCTGTCCCCCAGCGTGAACAATGCCTCCCGGCATCCCGCCGCCGCTCCGGCGCGGGCAAGTGCGAGAATCTCCGTGCGCGGGAGGTAGGGACTGGCTGCCCGGGACGGCGGTATCGCAAAAGTGCAATAATGACAGACATCGCGGCAAAGCTGGGTCAACGGAATGAATATCTTGCGGGAATATGTGACGAGCGCGCCCTTGCCCGCCAGCGTCATCGCCTCGCTTGCCGCAAGAAGGGCGGAAAGATCGAGCCGCTCAACAACATCCATCGCGGCCGCTGCATCCAGTGAGCCCAAATACGGAATTGTGGAAGCACTCGCGGTGCCGCTGCCGTTTCCGTGTCTAGCCGACATCGGCCCCTCCTGGATCGCCATTTTAGTTCAGCAAGCATATTATGTGCATGCATTCATTATGTGGGTTATCTACTGTTAGCAATAGCCCGCTTGGCCTTCTTCGGCCTTCGGCAAGCGCTGTGTGCGATCAAGCTTGCGGCGGCACGCGGCCAATTCGGGCTGGCCGAAGGCATCGAAACGGCGATTTCCGCCATGATCCTGTTCGGAGTTCCCGTTTGAGCAACGCTTGGCAGCGAACGGCTGCATCAGACCGCCATTGCGCCAACCGTGGGACGTCTCTTCCTTGTCCCGACAATGACCGCGCCGAGAAGAATGGCGCGGTCAACGTCACAGATGCCTATGGGATGCCTGCCCGCACGCTGCTATCGGCCGTACTACGGTCAGGGTGGTCACTGCGGCTTCGTAAAGCAGCCCGCGCGATACCCACAGGCCGGTTCTTGCTCAGCCCTGTGGCACTTCCCGCCCCCTATATCCGTCCACTTCAGGCGGGTTTCCATGGAGCGAAACGCAAGATGGCGGGATCACTGGGTCGAGGGGAAGGATGTCGGCCGCTTTTCCAGGAAGGCGCGCACACCCTCCTCGAAATCGGGATCGCCCACGCAGACCACGATACCAGCCGTCTCCGCATCCAGAATTTCGCCCAACGTCTGTTGCGGGGCGTCATTCACCAGCTTCTTGGCCGTCTTGATCGCCAGCTGCGGTGCACGAGCGAGGCGACGGGCGACCTTCATGGCCTCGTCCTCCAGCGCGTCTGTCGCGACGATTCGGTGCAGGATGCCGAGGCGCAGCGCCTCCTGCGCTTCCACCTTGGCGGCGGTCATCAGCAACATGCGGGCCATGCGGGTGCCGACGACCTGCGGCAGCACCGCAGTCACCCCGCCATCGGGGGACAGGGCCACCCGCTGGTGAGCGAACACGAAGGCGGCCGTCTCGTCCCCGATCGCATAGTCGGCGACTAGCGGGTAGAAGAGGCCGGCGCCTGCGGCGGCGCCGCGGACCGACGTGACGATCGGTCCGTCAAAGGCCGCAATGGCTTCCACCAGCTTCCGCGCCAGCGGCAGGCGGCGAGCGAAATCGGCCTGACGGGTTTCCACATCCTGTTCAATCGATTGTGCAAAACCGGCAATATCACCGCCGGCCGAAAACACCTTGCCCTCGCCGCGAACCAGGATGCACCGGACCGAGGGATCGGCCTGAGCCGCGTGGAACAACTCGATCAGTTGCGGAACCGTGGTCTTGGGGATGGCATTGCCGGATTGGGGCCGGTTGAAGGACAGGCGCAGCACGCCATCCACCAACTCGACGAGATAGCTCTGATCTTCCGCCGATTGGATCATGTTGCAATTCCTTATGTCCGGCCGCCGCACCAAACGGCGGCCGGATAGTCCGGTCAGCCCAGCGCAACCTTGACGGCGGCGATGATCGACGCGGGGTTGGGCGCGAAGGCCAGTTCAAGCGGCTTGGAGAAGGGGACGGGGCTGTAGGCGCCGCCAACGCGCTGCACCGGCCCCTTCAGCTTGTCCCAAAGCTGCTCGTGCAGGACCGACGAGATTTCGGCGCCCACTCCATATTCCTTGACCGCTTCGTGGACGACGACGGCACGGCCGGTCTTGGAAACCGAAGTGAAAACGGTCTCGCGATCCCAGGGCGAAATGGTCCGCAGATCGATGACTTCGGCCGAAACGCCGTCCTTCGCCAGCTGTTCCGCCGCAGCCAGGGCGTGCACCGCGCCGGTCGCGTAGGAAATGATGGTCACGTCGGTCCCTTCGCGGCTGACCTTCGCCTTGCCCAGCGGGACCGGCTTGAAATCCACTTCGCCGGGCGTCCAGTAGAGCGGCAGGCTCTCGATGAACATCACCGGATCGTCATCCTCGATGGCCGAGAGCATCAGGCCATAGGCGTCCGCCGGGTTGGACGGCGCAACGACCTTGATGCCGGCGGTGTGTGCGAACCAGGCTTCCAGAAAGTCGCTGTGCTGGCCGCCCTGCGAGAAGCCGCTGCCGGTCATGGTGCGGATCACGATCGGGACGTTGGTCTGTCCGCCCGACATGAAGCGCAGCTTGGCGGCATGGTTGGTGATCATGTCCATCGCCACGGTGACGAAGTTCATCAGCATGATTTCGGCGACGGGACGATAGCCCACCAGCGAGGCGCCGATGGCCGCGCCCATGATCGCCTGTTCCGAAATCGGGGTGGACTTGATGCGGTCCGTGCCGAACTTCGTCGACAGGCCCTTGGTCACGCCGATGACACCGCCTTCTTCATTGTCGGCCAGGTCCTCGCCCAGCGCGAGCACCTTGGGATTGGCCTCACACGCCGCATGCAGCGCCGCGTTGATGGCCTCGATCATATTCATCTTCTTGGGTTCGGTCATGGCGGGCCTCAGGCGAGTTCGTGAGCGAAAACGTCGCGCTTCAGTTCGGCGACATCCGGCAGTTCAGCAGCATAAGCGGCGGTGACGGCAGCATCGATGGCGGCCTTGATCTCCGCCTCGATTCCGTCAAGGTCGGTCTCGCTGACGATCCCGTCGGCCAGCAGACGCTTGCGCAGCGCCGGGACCGGGTCCTTTTCCTTCGCGACGGCGATTTCCTCGCGGGGAATATAGTGGGCAGCGTCGCCGACCAGATGGCCGTTGAAGCGGAAGGTCATCGCCTCGATCAGGGTCGGGCCTTCGCCGGCGCGGGCGCGCTCGACCGCGACCTTGACCGCGCCGTACATCTCGTCGGGGTCATTGCCGTTGACGGTCACGCCTTCCATGCCATAGCCGGCCGCGCGGATCGCGATGCGCTCGACCTTGGTCGAATTGGCGAAGCTGGTATGTTCGGCATAGCGGTTGTTCTGGCAGATGAAGATCACCGGCAGATCCCACAGCGCCGCCATGTTCAGCGACTCATGGAACGCGCCGATGTTGGACGCACCGTCCCCGAAATTGGCGACCGACACCTGGCCCTTGCCGTCCAGCTTGGCGGCCCAGCCGAGGCCGACCGCGATCGGCATGGACGAACCGACGACGCCGGTCGTGACCATCATGCCCTTCTTGGGATAGGTCAGGTGCATCGGGCCGCCCTTGCCCTTGCACGAACCGTTGACACGGCCTGCCAGCTCACCCCACAGCGCTTCCAGCGGGAAGCCCTTGGCCAGCATGTCATGCACGCCGCGATAGATGGTGCAGATATAGTCGTCGTCGGTCAGGTTCGCCGCCACCGACGAAGGGATGATTTCCTGACCCTGGGTGGAATAGAAGGGCATGATGAGCTTGCCTGCCGTCATCTCCTTAATGACGCGCTCATCGTTGAACCTGATCAATGCAGCTTTCTTGTAGATCTCCAGAAGCGTCGCCGCGTCTGGCTTGGGGTAATTGGACATATCGCCTCTCCAGTTTGGCTGATCAGTAGGATTTGGGCAGGTCGAGTACCTTCTCGGCAATGAAGCTCAAGATGAGTTGCTCGGTGATCGGAGCGATCCGTAGCAGGATCGACTCACGGAACAGACGCTCTACCTGATATTCGCTGGAATAGCCCATGCCGCCATGGGTCATGACGGCGCGGGTGCATGCCTCGAACGCGGCGCGGCCGCCCAGGAACTTGCCGGCGTTGGCCTCGGCGCCGCAGGGCTTGCCCTGATCGTAGAGGTTGGCGGCGCGCATGATCATCCAGAAGGCCGATTCCAGATAGGTCCAGTTTTCGGCCAGCGGATGCTGGATGCCCTGATTTTGGCCGATCAGGCGACCGAACACCTTGCGCTCACCCGCATATTTGGCGGCGCGAGCCAGGGCGCCACGGCCCAGACCGACCGCTTCGATGCCGACCAGAATGCGCTCGGGATTGAGGCTGTGGAGGATATAGTTGAAGCCCTTGCCTTCCTCACCGATCCGGTCCTCTTCGGGAACGAAATAATCGTCGATGAAGGTGGCGTTGGAATCGACCGCGTTGCGGCCCATCTTCGGGATGCGGCGCACCTCGATCTTGCTTTTGTCGAGATCGGTGTAGAACAGTGTCATGCCGTCGGTCGGCTTCTTGCACTGGTCCTTGGGGGTGGTACGGGTCAGCAGCAGGATCTTGTTGGCGACCTGGCCCGAAGAGGTCCAGATCTTGCGACCGGTAACGCGATAGCCGCCGGGCACCTTGGTCGCGAAGGTCGAGATGCTGGTGGTGTCGAGCCCGGCGTCCGGTTCGGTCACGCCGAAGCAAGCGCGGTCCTCACCCTTGATCAGCGGGAGCAGCATGCGCTCCTTCTGTTCGGGCGTGCCGTGCACGACGACCGAATGGGGCCCGAAGATGTTGAGATGGATGGTGCTCGCCGCGGAATAGCCACCGGCGCTGGCCGATACCTCATGCATCATGATCGCGGCTTCGGTCACGCCCAGATTGGCGCCGCCCAGCTCCTCCGGCATGGTGATGCCCAGCCAGCCCGCATCTGCCATCGCCTTGTGAAATTCGAAGGGGAACGTCTTTTCCTGTTCGCATCTCGACCAATATTCGTCATCGAACTGATCGCAGACCTTCCGCACGTTTTCGCGGATGGCCTCATGCTCTTCCGAAAAGCTGATATCCACTCAATCCCTCCTACTGGGCATAACAGAGAAAACCATGCCCCCAAAGAGCTGGTGTTGGTACGCATTCTAACTATATGCAAACGTGCTGAAGTCAAGGTGCCAAGTAGAAGATTTGCCCGTTTGCCGATCAGCCAGCGGGTAAGGCGCGCTGCACAAAATTGATTCCGCATGACATTGTCGGTCAAATCAGCGGGAATGAAAAGTCCCGATCGATGGAAATGGGGGCGGAGGCGCTGATCCGACGATCGTGCTCCATGAAAAAAAGGCGGTGAACTCTACGCCCACCGCCTCTCTGTCCCAGCCTGATGGATCAGGCCGATCGATCATTTGTCCGCGTCAGAACTTGACGCCGGCCTTCACGCCCCAGGTGATCGGCGCACCCGGCACATACCAGCCGCCGGTCTGCTGACGCGACACGTTGATGCGATACTTCTCATTCAGCAGATTGTCGCCAAAGACGCTGAGCGAGAATTTCTCATCGGCGGTGGTGTAGGTAACGGACCCCGAGACCATGTTGCGCGAATTTTCCACGCCATAGGAAGCGTCCGGCCCGTAGAAGATCTTGCCGGTGTAGCTGTAGAGCGTGTCGAAGCGGATCGTCGCGGACGACGGCAGCTCCAGCGTGTAGCTCGCACGGGCATAGCCGCTGAGCCTGGGGGCCTGGGGCAGGCGGCGACCGCTATGGTCGACGCCTGAGACGACCGTGTAGCCGAGGCATGCGGCATCGTCGTCCGTCGCAGGCGTGGCGAGTGCCGCCGAACAGGCTGTCGTCGTCGAGGACAGCACATAGCTGTCACCCACATATTTCTTGAACTTGGTGTCCAGATAGCTGGCGCCCAGCCCGAACTCCAGACCGCGGGCGGCGGCCCAGGTCAGATCGGCTTCCACGCCCTTCACTTCGGCGGTCGCGGCGTTCACCACGCAGGACCCGCCGCAGGTCAGGCTGGTCTGCGTGACCTGAAGGTTGGAATAGTCGTAGAAGAAGGCCGCGCCGTTGAACCGGACGTTGCCCATTTCCGTCTTCCAGCCCAGCTCATAGGAGTCGAGCACTTCGGGCGTCACGCGATCGGCGGGTACCGCCGTCGAGGGCGAGTTGATGCCGCCCGACTTGAAGCCGCGGCTGAAGCCCGCATAAAACAGCACATCCTTGCTCGGCTTGAAGTCCAGCACGATCTTGGGCGTCAGCTTGTTGAACTTGACCTGGCCGGCCGGCTCGCTGGCGATGACCGACGTTCCCACGTCCGGGATGCCAGCGATCAGATCATGATAGAGCTGGCGCTTGCGTTCGGAGGTGTAGCGCAGGCCCGCCGTGAGCGAGAACTGGTCGTTGATGTCATAAGTGGCCTGAGCATAGGGCGCCCAGCTTTCGATGTTGAACGCGGCGACAGCCTTCAGATAGGGATTGTCATACACGCTGCCGCTGGTCGGCGCGGCGGTGATGCCCAGCTGGCTGTTGACGGCCATGCCCGCGATGTTGAAATCGCTCCAGGACTTCTCCTTATAATAATAGAAGCCCACCACATATTTGAGCGGTCCGGAAGAATCGGACACCAGCTGAAGTTCCTGGGAGAAGGACTTGGTCCGTTCGCCGTCGGTCAGGGCATGAAGGAACGGGATGTTGGTGCCGTCCAGATCGGCGCCGCCGGTGAACTTGTAGTAACGATAGGCGGTGATCGACGACAGGGTGGCGGGGCCCAGATCCAGGTCGGCGCGCAGCGCGGTGCCGCCGTTGATCGTGTGCATCTTGTCGCCCCTGACCCGGCGCGCCGGATAGTCCTGGCCATTTTCATAGAAGCCAGCCGGAGCCGTGCCACCCAGGCACAGGCCGATCTGGCCGGCGGCGCAGCTGTCTTCCAGATTGGTGAAGGCCTGGCCTTCGCGGTCGCGCTTGACGCCATAGTCGCCCGACAGTTTGATCTTCAGATTGTCGGTCGGCTCATAGAGCAGCTTGCCGGTCGCGTGGAACAGGTTGCGGTCCTGAAGGCGCGGCAGCGTGGGTTCCGATGTCTTCACATAACCGTCATTGGCATCGTAGATGATCGATGCGCGCGCGGCGAGATTGTCGGCCAGCGGAATATTGATCAGCGCGTCGGCGGAGGTGCGGTTGAACCGGCCGTAGGTCAGGCTGGCGGCGCCTTCCCATTCGCCGATCTTGGGGTCCTTCGTCACGACCTTGACGGCGCCGGCGGCGGCGTTGCGGCCATAGAGCGTGCCCTGCGGACCCTTCAGCACCTCGATACGCTCGATATCGTTGAAGGAGAAGGCCGCCGTGGCCGTGCGGGGCATGTAGGTGTCGTCGAGATACATGGCGACGCTCGATTCCAGGCCGGGATTGGCATAGAGCGTGCCGACGCCGCGCAGGAACAGGCCGACGAAGTTCGCGTTCCGGTTGACCGACAGGCCGGGGGTTAGGCGGGGGAGGTTCTCCGACGCGTCGATCCGCGAATTGGTGATGAGGCTGCCGGCAAGGGCGGTCACGGCAACCGGCACATCCTGTAGATTTTCGGAGCGCTTTTGTGCGGTGACAACGATTTCCTCAAGACCCGAGTCGCGCTGGGACGTCGCTGCGTCCTGAGCGTAAGCCAATTGCGTCGCGCCGGCCAAAGCCGCGCTGCTGATCATGAGAGAGAGGCGGAATCCCATCATTTTCCCCTAATATAGTAAGATATATGAATGATTATATAGTATATGGTGATGCTGCGAACTATAGCGCACATACCGCCATAAAATCTGCTATCAACAATGAATTAGCTGAGGCGCGCGTGTCGGAAGTGAACTGCGACAAAAATGTCGCACCCCGTCGGCGCTTCATTGATCTGAAAGCATAATCCGGCCAATTTCGGGCATCGCGACACAGGAGGGATTGGGGATGGAGAGTTGGGCTGGGAAGAGCTGGTTCATCACCGGCGCGTCAAGCGGCCTGGGCAAGGCGATCGTCCGCAAGGTGCTGGAGGAGGGGGGCCGTGTGATCGCCACTGCCCGCGATCCGGGTGCCCTGGCCGAGCTTGTCGAACTGGGGCGGGACCGCGTGCTGGCCGTCGCGATGGATGTCGGGAACGCGGCACAAGTGGTCAGCGCGATCGCGGAGGCGGAGCGTTTCGGTGGGTTCGATGTGCTGCTCAACAATGCCGGTTACGGCTTTCTGGGCGGCGTGGAGGAAAGCTCCGAAGAAGAGATTGCCCGGCAGATGGATGTCAACTTCTTCGGACCGGTGCGCCTGATCCGCGCCGCATTGCCATCCATGCGCGAACGAGGAAGCGGCTATATCGTCAACATGTCTTCCATTGCCGGGATGCGGACCCGCCAGGGTGCAGCCTTTTATGGGGCGTCCAAATTCGCACTGGAGGGGATGTCGGAAGCGCTGGCGGGCGAGCTGCGATCCTTCGGCATCCGTGTGCTGATCATTCAACCCGGCTATTTCCGTACGGATTTCTCAGGCCGGTCGATCATGCACGCCGCCGCGCCCCATCCGGCCTATCCCTTCCTCGCCCGGCAGCGCGAGCAGGCAGGCACCGTGGATGGGCACCAGATCGGCAACCCGGCTGCCGCGGCGGTCGCCATCGTCCGTGCCATGGACAGCGGTGATCCGCCGCTCCGTCTGGTGCTGGGCAGCGACGCCTACGCCATGGCCCTTGATGTCTTCGACAGCCGCCGGGCGGCGGTCGAGGCCTGGCGCGACCTGAGCGAAAGCACGGATTTCCCCTCGGAAAAATGAACGTCGCTTCGTCGGCTTAACGCCGCGGTCCCTTGTCCTCGAATGCCGGATGGATGAGCCTGGCTTCCGTTAGGACATCAGCTGTCAGATAGGCGCGGATCGCGGCGCGGGCGGCCAGGTAATCGGCCTCGTCCTTGCGGGCGTCCCGCTGCGTCTGCAGATGGGCCAATATATCCTGCACGACCGCGCGCAGTGCCACCGCCTGCGTCGCCAGGATCTGGATGGACGGATAGCGTCCGGCGGGCGGCTCGGCGGCGGACATGGCCGTACCGATTTTGTGCGCGCGCGCAGTATCGCCGGTCGATGCGACGTAAGTGGCAAGGTCGTCCAGCAGCGTCTTCAGCGCGGTGATGTCGTCGGTCAGCAGCTGCCCTTCATCCTCTATCCGCAGCGCGACGTGGCGCAGCAGATGGCCGATGGTAGCGAGTGCGCTGCGCGCCGTCGTGGTTTGCACTACGGGCTCGACAATGTCGACCAGCGTGGCTTCGATGTTGTGGATGATTTCGATGGCGGATGGATGGATCATTGGCTTATCCCATGTCCACGGAGGTATTGAGCTGAGCGAAGCGGGGGCCGGGGATAGGCGGAACCAGACCCATGGCCGACGCCAATATGTGCTTTGACAGGTGCAGCACTTCGGTCGCGGTCCATCCCTGACGGATATGGGCGTCCGGCCGCCGTAGCGACGTTGCACTATTGTGCGACATGACCGCCAGCCGCAGCGCGCGGATCAACTGATAAAACTGGACCGTCTCCGGCGCGATGCGGATTCCGGTCAGTTCGGCATAATGGTCGAGCGCCGGCTCCAGGCCCCACAGTTTGCGCCCGTCACGGACAATGTCGCCCAGGAAGCCCTGCATGAAGGCGAAGTCGGCGGCCGGATCGCCGATCGTGACCTCTTCCCAGTCGCTCAGCGCCACGATGCGGCCGTCGCGGAAAACCTCCTCGCCATAGCCATTGGTGCCCTTGCAGAGGCAAAGCCTTGGCGCAGGTGGCGCCTTGTCCGTCAGCCATTCCACTGCTTCCAGCAGCAACGGAATGGGTTCGGTCGCCAGGCCCAGAAACTGGTCGCGTGCATGACGCAGCGCACAGGGGGCCGCGTCGGCCTCGTCACGCGGTACAGGCAGCCGCTCGCCAAAACCGATCGTGCGCCAATCGATGGCATGGACGCGGGCCAGTGCGCCGATATGTTCCTTGGCAATGGCGATGCGCAGGCTGTCATAGGCCGGGTCAGGGTCTGAAAAATGCGCGATGTTCCAGTCGCCGTCGATCTTCTCGCGGGCGTAGAAAGGTCGATCGGTGCGCGCAGGATTGGCTTCCCAGAACAGCGTCCGCGCGGTCGGTACGTCCGCCTGTCCAAGCCGGTCATAGATGAAATATTCCAGATCCAGCGGATTGGGATCGGTGCTGCCCGCGGGGAAGTCGCTGCGCAACACCATTTCCCGCGCCTCGCCGCCATCGATGCTATAGGTGACGAAGCGCGTTTCGCGTGACGAGCCGCGCGGGAATCCCTCAACCTTGTCGATCCTGACCCGGCCGTTCAGATGGTCGGAAAGGATCGGCTCCAGTTCCTGAAGTGTGAAGTCCATGGCACTCAAATCCATAAAGGGGGGTGGACGGGAAAGGATCAGTGCGGCGTCAGACCGCCGTCGACGAACAGTTCCGCGCCGGTAACATAGGACGCGGCATCGGATGCCAGGAAGGCGACCACGGCGCCGACTTCCTCCGCCTGTCCCATGCGGCCCATCGGGATGGCGTCGCGCAGCGCGCGCACTTCGGGCAGATCGGCCTTGGCGTCGCTGCCCAGCAGCATCTCCGTCGCATGCGGGCCGGGATGCACGGAATTGACGCGGATGCCGGTGCCCGTCTGCGCCAGATGGATCGCGGCCGATTTCGTCATGTTGGCGACGGCGGCCTTGGTTGCGGCATAGGATGTGGTGATGGCGCTGACGCGCTGTGTCGAATTGGAGGAGATATTGACGATCGCGCCCCCGCCATGCGCCTTCATCACGGGTATCACCGCCTGCATGCCGCGAAACGGACCGAGCAGGTTGATGTCCAATATCGCCTGGAAATCGCCGACCGTCAGATCCTCGATCGTGGCGGCGGTCGCGATACCGGCATTGTTCACCAGAATGTCGAGCTGGCCGAAGGCATCGGTTGACGCCCGCACGGCGTCCGCCCATGCCGCCTCGTCCCGCACATCCAGGGGAGTGAAACGGGCGTCATGCCCGGCTTCGCGCAATTCCGCTGCGGTCTGCTCACCCCGTTCGACGAGCAGGTCTGCGATCATGACCTTGCCACCCGTCTCGCATATCGCCCAAGCGGCCGCTGCGCCCAGCCCGCGCGCGCCACCGGTGATCAATGCCACCTTCCCGTGCAATTCGGGACTTTTCGTCCTCCGCATCCTCATCCCTCATATTTTATGGCGTGTGTTATTCTCACTGCGACGATGGAGTGCTAGCATATGGTCATCATCATAACCAGTGGTTGACGGAGAAGGAAAGATCATGGTCGACAAGCCCTTGGGACGGCTGAATCAGATTGCCTATATGGTTCCCGACATAAACAAAGCGATCGATTGGTGGACCGAGGTGATGGGCGTTGGCCCCTTTTTCATCTTTCCGTCGTTCGACATGGTCCGCGGCGATTATCGCGGCAAAGATCATCTGGCGCAATTTGGCGCGGCGATCGCCTTTTCCGGGGATCTGATGGTCGAACTCATCGAACCTCGCGGCCCGTCGATCTTCCAGGAATTTCTGAATGCCGGCCGAAAGGGCGTGCATCACCTGTGCGCCTTTTCCGACAGTATGAAAGACACGGAAGCCTGGGTCGCCGAACGCGGTGGCAAGCGGCTGCAGGGCGCCGAGTTCGGGGACGGGTCCCAAATCGCCTATTTCGCGATGGATGACGACGAAACGATCATCCTGGAAGTCGGCGTCTTGAAGCCGGAGGTGCAGGGGCTGTTCGACATGATCCAGCAAGCCGGCGCCAATTGGGACGGCAAGACCAAGATCTTCGATCCGATGGCAGGCTGAGGATGGCCGGGGGCGGTCCAAAGAGCTGGGCCGCCTCTCCCACCCCCTAATCGCCGGTGAAGTTCAATTCCACGCGTACGCCGTTGGGATCGATGGCGAAGATTTGGCGCAGCCCGATCGATTCCACGACGTTGATCTCATAGGGCACACCCATGTCCGCCAGCGTCTGCTTGATGGCGTCATGGCCATGACAGTCGAAGGCGACATGATGGAGGCGGCCGGTATCGCCGGGTGGGAACTGCTTTTCGCCGGGCAGCGGCTCGGTGAGGTGGATGACGGGAAAGCCGGCGCTGTCGCACAGCCAGGCGACCTCAATGCCCGTCACGCCGGGCGGCACCGTCCGATGCAGTCCCAGCAGGCGCTGGTAGAAGGCCGAGCTCTCCTCCATCTGGTCCGTGCGGATATTCACATGATCGATCTTGCGAACGTGATTGACGGCGGTCATGCGGCGCTCCTGTTTGACGGGCGAGGGCGATAGCCCGCGATATATTTGTCGATCATGGCATGATATTGCGCGACGCGCCGCTCCTGATTGGCCAGGATCGCGCCGCGATAGCCGCGCGAGCGCATCGCCTGCTGCTGCCCCGCCATCACCCATGCGTCGCCGTCCAGCACGACGCCCAGGCTCTTTTCGCCATAGTCGATAAATTCCCGCTCGGCATGCGGCTGGTCGGACTCACCTTCCAGCGTCACCAGCTCGATATGCGAACTCATGCCGCCGAAGCTGTAGTACCAGCAGTCGAAGACACAGCGTTCCGGATCGGTCGCGTGCGGCGTCGCGCGCAGGAACAGCATGCCGTCGGCATTGAGCGAGGTCGCGAAGTTCGGGAAGACGGTATAGTGGAACACGTCGGTCAGTTGCGCGTCGCTCAACGCCTCATAATGGGCAAGGCCGCGTTCCCCCGCCAGCTTGCGCTTCTGTTGCTGCACCGCCTCGCGCGCGTCCCGCTCGCGCCCGCGAAAATCCTCCGGATCAAGGCCCCACCGTTGCAGATCGGCGGCAATCGGCGCGGTCATGCGAGGCTTGTGATCCGGCAGCCGGTGCGCGGGCAGGCAGCATTTCGACTGGCCCAGCGCATGGCCGTTCTCGAACAGCTCCAGCCGGGTTTCCTGATAGCTGTCCTCGGAATATTCGATGCCCTCCGGATGCGCTGTCGGCAGATGATAGGTCTCATGGAAATTGTCCATGAGCAGCTTCCAGTTGCATGGCATGCGCACCGACGTCGCCTGAACCCGCACCATATTGTCCAGCGGATAGGCCAGCCATTCGTCCCAGATCGGCCCCAGCGAGTCGCGCAGGGACGCGCAGTCGGGGTCCATGTTGATCCACACGAAACCGGAAAACTGCTCGCAGGCGACGTCCACCAGCGAGGCCCGATCGCAGGGATCACCACCGGGAAAATCCTCCGGGTCCTGGACATAGCTGCACCGGCCATCCAGTTCGAAGCGCCAGCTGTGGTAGGGGCAGGTGAAGGAAGCCATGCTGCCGGCCGCTTCCCATACCAGCTTGTTTCCGCGATGCTGGCAGACATTGTAGAAAGCCTTGATCGCCCCGTCATCCTGCCGGACGATCAGGATCGATTCGGGGCCGATCTCCTCTACGATGAAGTCGCCGGCTTCAGGAATTTCGTCGGCGCGGAGGGTGATCAGCCAGCTCTTCGTCCAGACATTCTCCCATTCCGCTTCCATGAACGCGCGGGACGTATAGCGTTCTCCGGCCAGCGGACGCGCCGCACCCGGCTGGATCGCATAGCTATTGGCCATGACCTCTCCTCCTGCTTATCGGCGGCCCGAGATTATGGTTTGCGGGCGATCCGTATGTTAGCATATTAAGGCGATCGCCGGGCCTTGCCAAGTCCGCTGCAGATGAGAGGAATGAATGGAAGAGTCGGTGTCCGGGCAGAAGCCGCCCATGGCGCATGCGCCGCCTGATCTGCTTGCCGCGCACTGGCTGCTCGCGGGGCAAAGACCCACCGCTGACCCCGTGCCATGCCCCATTCCCCTGACGGAGCGTTTGCGCGCGGCGCAGCAGGCGGGTTTTGCCGGGATCGGACTGATCGAACCGGAACTGGTCGACGCCGTCGGCCTCCACGGCGTCGCGGGGTTGCGGACGCTGCTGGGCGATCATGGCATGCGCCATCTGGAAATCGAGGCGTTGACCGGCTGGTGGCGGGATGATGATGACTGGCGCCGCTCGCTCGATACCATGCTCGACCTCGGGGGCCAGTTGGGCGCGCGCATCCTCAAGGTCACGGGCGACTTCGCCGCTGAGCCGGCGTCCGCATCGCATATGGCCGATCGATTTGTCGCCGTCGTGGAGCGCGCGCGGGGGGCTGGTGTCGTTCTTGCGCTGGAGATTATCGCCTTTTCTAACATCGCGGACATTCCGTCCGCTCTGGCTGTTCTGGGCGACTGCCGGGGCGAGGAGGCCGGACTGATGCTGGACAGCTGGCATTTCGCGCGCCGCTCGCTCCCGCTCCAGCCGCTCGCCGGGCTGCCCAAATCGCGCATCGCCGGGGTCGAGATTTCCGATGTGGGCGCCGGAACGCCCGATGATCTGTTCACCGACACGGTCGATCACCGGCAGGTGCCGGGCGAGGGCGCCTATAATTTGCCCGCCTTTCTGCGTGCCGTGGCGCAAACCGGATATGACGGCCCGGTCGGACTGGAAGTCCTGTCGGCGCAACTGCGCGGTGGTTCCCTGGATTTGGCCCTGAAGCGCTGCGCGGAAGGCGCCCGCGCAATAATGGCGCGGGGCCATTGAATTTATGCGCAATCTTACAGTAAGCTAGAGTACCTGTTTTTGGAGAGGTTTCTGACGTGACCAATGCCCAATATCTGTGGAGTGTAGCGCGCGGCTTGCGGACACAGGTCCGCCCCAGTGTCGAAAACAACAGTGCGCGCGACGCGTTGGATAATGGGATCAGGATTCTGACCACCATGGCTAACGCCCTGGAACCGGGGCCGGACGTGCCTCCTGCGCTCGCCGCCGATCAATCGCCGGCGAACACGGATCGTCTGGGTGGCCCGCCGGAAAATGCCGCCGCCTATCGCAGCACGGGCGCGGCGATCGCGAAGGCCGCCGCGCAGCTGGAAAAGGGCGCCTCCACCAGCGCCCTGGCTGAAGCGATTCGCTGGGAAAAGTCGCTGCTGGATGCGGCGCTGACACAGATCGACGCCGTCGAGCGCGCTGCCCCGGCCCATGGGAGCGCCGATGTCAGCACGATCGATCCGATCCGGTTGCAGTCCTATCTGCGCCGCCGTCCGGGTTGTGGGGATGTGGAAATCACCGCCTTCCGCCTGATCGTGGGCGGCCGTTCGCGCCAGACCGCACTGTTTTCGATTGCCGGTGGCACGGACCTCCCGCGCGATATGGTCATTCAGCGCGGCATTCCCGGACAGGCGGCCGGCGATGCGTTTCTGAGCGAGGCTGTCCAGTATCAGCTGTTGGAAAAGCTGGCCGGCGCCGGCATGCGCGTGCCTCGTCCGGTGCTGGTCGAAAACGACCCCTCCTGGCTCGACGCGGCCTTCATGCTGGTCGAACAGGTGACGGGTTCGCCAGTGCAGCCGGATTACTGGCTGCCGGCGGAAAGCGAACAGGTTGTTCTGGGCCTCGCGCGTGAAATGGCGGTATTGCACGCCCAATCGGTCGAGACGGTCGGCCTCGGGCTGCGTCAGGCGCGCGAACGCCATGACGTTGAAGGCTGGCGTACCGAACTGGAGGCCCTGGCCGAACGGTGGAACAGCCGGGCGCACTGGCCGTCCGTTACCATGTCGGCAGTGATTTCCTGGTTGCGCGAGAATGTCGACTGCATGGACGACCGCCGGGCGATCGTCCACAACGACATGGTTTTCCACAATATTCTGGCGCAGGACGACCAGATTACCGCCGTGCTCGATTGGGAACAGTGCGCGATCGGCCATCCGGGCGAGGATCTGGGCTATTGCTATCCAGTCGTGATCGCCGTCACCGACTGGTCGAAATTCATGGACGCCTATCGCGCGGCGGGCGGCGCGGACATTCCGCAGCGCCAGATCGACTTCTTCGCCCTGCGTGCTGGCCTTCGCCTCATGAATCTGGTCGTCGGCGGTGGTCGCGACTCCTTTGAAGGTGGCCTGAGCGACGACATTCTCGTCGCCAGCGCCGGCGCGCACTTCACCCAGCGCCTGATGCACCGCATCGCCTTCGTGCTCGATTCCATTCTGGCGCGCCAGTCATGAGCGAGGTCATCACGCCCTTCGAGCTGGCGGTTCTCCAGAGTGATCTGGACGACCTGACCTACCGACTCGACCGGACGCGCTGGCCCGAACGGGAAACGGCGGATGGATGGACGCAGGGCGTTCCGCTGGACCGGCTGCGCGCGCTCGTCGCCTATTGGCGGAACGATTATGACTGGCGGCGCTGTGAGGCGATGCTGAACGGTTTCGGTCAGTATAAGACGCAGATTGACGGGCTCGACATCCATTTTCTGCATATCCGCTCGCCTCATGCCGATGCGATGCCGATGCTGCTCACCCATGGCTGGCCCGGATCGGTGATCGAGTTCCACAAGGTGATCGGACCGCTCACCGATCCGGTCGCCCATGGCGGCGATGCGGTCGATGCCTTTCATCTGGTGGTGCCTTCCCTCCCCGGCTATGGCTTTTCCGGCAAGCCCGCGGAAACGGGCTGGGGGGTTGAACGGACCGCCCGCGCCTGGGCCGAACTGATGCGGCGGCTGGGCTATGACCGCTATGTCGCGCAGGGGGGCGACTGGGGTTCGGCCGTCACCGTGTCGCTGGGCGTGCAGGCGCCTCCGGGTCTGGCGGGCGTGCATTTCAACATGCTCTCCATCCGACCGGACGATCTGGGACCGGAGCTGGATGCCGATGAGGAAAAGGCGGTTGGCCAGCTCAGGCATTTTGCTGACGTCGAGTCCGCCTATGCCCGGTTGCAGGCCACCCGGCCGCAGACAATCGGTTACTCGCTGGCGGATTCGCCGGTCGGGCAGGCGGCCTGGATCTATGAGAAGCTGCGCGGCTGGAGCGACTGCGATGGTGAGCCGGAAACGATCTTCACCTATGACGAGATGCTCGACAACATCATGCTCTACTGGCTGAATAACAGCGGGGCGTCGTCGGCACGGCTCTATTGGGAAAGCATGGGGTCCTTCCGGCCAATGACCATCGATGTGCCCCTGGGCTATACCCAATTCCCCGGCGAGATCATGTCGCCGCCGCGCAAATGGGGGGAAAGTCTGTTCAGCCGGATCATTCACTGGAACAAGGTGGAAAAGGGCGGACATTTCGCCGCCTTTGAACAGCCCCGGATTTTCGTGAAGGAAGTGAGGACCTGTTTCCGTCAGCTCCGGGACTGAAAGTGGGATGTGAACGGCGGGGCTGCGGTCAGTGCAGTTCCGCCGAGCAGCGATCGAGCACCACCAGATCGCGCTCTTTTGCGATGGCCCTGAACCGGAGCGATTTCTCGCTTTCTTCCTGAAATTCGATCCGGATCGTCTCGCCCGGCATGACGGGACGACTGAACCGGACGAACATCGATTTGAGCCGCGTGGGATCACCTTCACAATAGGCGTCCAATATGGCGCGGCAGGCGATTCCCTGCGTGCAAAGGCCGTGCAAAATGGGTCTTTCAAAGCCGGCCTGTCGGGCAATCGCCGGTTCCGCGTGAAGCGGGTTCCAATCCCCGTTCAGCCGGTACAGCAGCGCCTGCCCCGGCAGCGTGGCATATTCGAGGATTCGATCGTTCGCGGGTCCCTCGATCGGAGCGGGCGGCGCGATGGATTGGCCGAAACCGCCCTGACCGCCATTATTGCGCAGGAACATCGTCGCGCGGATCGTTGCCAGAACGTCACCCGATGACGCATCCACCAGATTGCGCCGCTGGTGCAGTAGGGCGCCGCGCCCTGCACCCTTGTCCTCGATGCCGATGATGCTGCTGAAACCCCATACCTCGCCCCGTGGCGGCAGAGGCCGGTGCAGCTCAAAATATTGTTCGGCATGCAGGATGCCTTGCCAATCAATGCTGAAAGCCGAATCCTTTTGCCAGAACGGGGTTTCGCACAGCAGGTTGGCAAAGGACGGGACGCAGTGGAGGTCCCGTTCATAGACAAAGGGCAGGTCTGCTTCTGCCAGGGGATCGGCACCATAGCCGATCCCGAGGGCGTAGAGGATCACATCCCGGTGATCGTAGGACTGTTTGACGGGATCGAGCGCGAGCTGTTCTATCTGCGCAATTTTCATCTGGGTCTTTCTGAAGGATCGAACGGTCGGCTCAGAGCGAAATACGCTGGCCGCTTTGCGCGGACCGCTCGATCGCATCCAGCAGGCCGTGGCGCTTTACCGCCGCCGCGAAATCGGGGGCCGGATCAGCGTCGCCGTCGCCCTTTGCAAAGCGCGCATAGAGTTCGCCGACATTGACGGCGAAGCCTTCGATGCCGGGCGGAATGGTCCGATAGCTTTCCGGCACGATCATCTCTTCCAGGGTCGCGCTGTCGCCCTGCCCGCCGCGAAGCGTCAGCTCGAACATCTGCGCATGGCCGGCATAGGAGGTGATTTGCAGGTCGCCCTTCGTGCCGTTGATCTCCCACAGCAGGTTCGTGCCCCGCGAAACGCCGCCGCGATAATGGACAGAAGCGACGGCGCCATTTTCCAGCAGGCCGTTGAAGGCGACCTGGTCTTCGGCCAGCATCGGCTCGGTGGCGCCGGTTTCGACGATTTCATAGCTTTCGCGCCGCGTCGCCATGGTGGCGCTTACCTCGCGAAATTCGCCCAGGCAGAAACAGACCGCGTCGATCGTGTGGCCGAGCGGAATGGTGAGCAGCGTCGCGCCGTTCCTCCGGTCATGCGTATAGGCATGCGGCGCATTGACCTGCGCGCCCCAACTCATGCCGGAACCCACCAGCGTCGTGGACAGGACTTCGCCCACATAGCCGTCACGAACCAGATCGCGGACATAGCGGATGACGGGGGAAAAGCGCGCCTGAAGGCCGATGACGGTGCGGATGTCGCGTTCGGCGGCATGGGCGGCCATCGCTTCCGCATCGCCCAGTCCATTGCCCAGCGGCCATTCGCAATAGACCATCTTGCCGGCGTCGAGCGCCGCATCGACCAGCGCGCGATGATTGGGCACCTTGACCGTCACCGCAACCAGATCGACCGCTTCGTCCCGCAACAATGCCTGCACGCCCGGATAGGCCTTGAGGCCGCAGGCCTCTCCCGCCGCGCGCGACGACGCTTCAGAACTGTTGGCGAGTCCCGCTATGTCATAGCCCGACAACCCCTGAAGCGCGGGAATGTGCGAGATGGTCGCCCAACTGCGCCCCGGCGTCACGCCGACAATGCCTACCTTCATCGTAAAATCTCCCAAAGACGAATATCAGTGCGGCAGAAGGGTCTTCAGCTCTTCGGCGGCCTTGCGAAGGAAGACCTTCTGCCATTTTATCCCGGAATAGGCCGACGGCAGGAGGGGGAGTACCGCATCGCGATAGCCACGATATTGGGCAAGCGAGCAGGTCACGTTGCGGACGCAGTTGAGCAGGCTGTAATAGTGCGAATTATCCGCATTGATCTCCGCTCCGCCATGGTCGCGATAGATTTTCAGAAAGGCGTCGAAGTCCATCACCTGATCGACCCAGTTACGGCAATAGAGCAGGTCTTCGGACGGATCGCCGACATGCACCAGCTCCCAGTCGATCATGGCCGTCGTCCGGCCACCCTCGACCATGATATTGTGCAGTCCGGCATCGCCATGGACCAGAACGGGACGCGGCGATTGCGGGACATTCGCCAACAACCAGTCATAGGCGGTGTCCACAATGACGGACGGCTCCATCTGGTTGGACCTCCACCATGCCTGCCATTGGCTGACATGTTCCCGCACATAATCCGCCGTCGACCAGCCGGCGTGGCTTATCTCTGGCAGCAGGGCGATGTCGACGCTGTGCAACTGGCCGAGAAACTGGGCCAGAAGTTCACAATTGCCTTTCGCCTCGGCGCCCAGATTGTTGATCTCCACCGCGCCGGAAATGGCCCGGCCGCCGACCTTGCGGCTGATCTGGAAGGGCATGCCGAAAAATGCCGGATCATATTCCGAGTGGACAGGTTCAGGCACGGGCAGGCCGAGTTCGAAAAGCGGGCGCAGCACCTTCGCTTCATCGGGCGCGGAAGACTGGATCGGCGGGTTGGGAATGTCCCGCCGCATGACAAATCCGGCGGGACCGTCGGGCAACTGGACATCGAACAGGAAGGTTTCCTTGGACAAGCCGCCCACGACCTGCGCGACGTTGGTCACGACCGCTTCCGTCATGCCCGGCACCTTCCTGCGCAGATAGTCGGTCAGCCGATCGGGAGAAACGACGAACAGCGCGCTGACGTCCGGAGCCAGTTCCAGCAGTTCGATCTTTTCTTCGGCGCTCGTGATCGCGCCCAGCGCTTCATATTCCCGTTCGATCTGCGCCCGAAGGTCCCCGGCCACCCCGGCCGGGGCGGCCCGCGCCACCTCGCCGCCGCCAAATTCCTCCCGCGTGATCAGGTGCCGCAGCATGAGATCGGTCATCTGCAACAGCACGCGGCTGCGTTCGCTCTGTACGTCGGGCAGGATGACACGGGCCAGATCGCTGCGGATGGCGTTCAATATATGCGATGTGGACGGCAAGCCATCGCCGCGCGGCCGGGAGAAATTCTTGTCCATGCTATCTGGGTCTTTCGCCGATGATGCGCTTCATTGCGCGATGGCGCCGCCATCGACGACAAGCGAATGGCCTGTGACGAAGCTCGCCTTGTCGGAACAAAGCCAGATGATGGCTTCCGCAATCTCCTCGGGACGGGCAACCCGGCCCATCGGCGCCATATTTTCCAGAACCTTGCGTTCTTCCTCGCCCAACTCCATCACGTCCTTGACCATGTTGGTGAAGGTTACGCCCGGCAGCACGGCATTCACGCGAATGCCGTCCCTGGCATGCCTGAGCGCGGCGACCTTGGTCAGGCCGATGACCCCGTGCTTGCTGGCGGTGTAGGCCGGCAGGGAGGGGACCACAGAGGCGATAAGCCCGCCGATCGAGGCGGTATTGACGATGGAACCCTTGCCCGCCGCCAGCATGTGACGCAGTTCGGCTTTCAGGCAGTGCATGACGCCGGAAAGGTTGATGTCCAGGGTGCGCTGAAAGGCATCGTCATCCCATTCCGCGTCCTTGGGATGGGTGATGCCGGCATTGTTGGCGGCATAATCCAGCCCGCCCAGCGTGGCCACGGTTTCCGCGACCATCTGCTCGACAACCGCCTTGTCGGACACGTCGCCATAGACGAACATGACCTCTGCGCCGGATTGCCGCAGCAGCTCCGCCGCCTGCTCGCCAGCCTCGCGGTTCACATCCGCGATGGCGACCCGCGCCCCGCGTTCAGCAAAGAGACGAGCGGTGGCAAGGCCAATCCCGTTTCCGCCGCCGGTGATCAGCGCCACCTTGCCTTCAAATTCCTTCAATGCATCCTCCACAATTGCTATTGTGCGCCGGTCCATTGGTCGCAGGGCCTTGTCGGTCGGCCTGGCCGACAGATCGTTCTTCTTTTGCGAATATTCGTATACGACGCATGTGCATTTGATGCAATATCCAGTACGGCCTTCGCCAGCAGATTAAGTCGGAAAACGAAAAATTTTCCACTGATCCAGCTTGGGAATAATTGATCCATACCCTTGCCAACCGCCTTCGACTGCAGCAAGATCGTATGCGATTTTATGGAGAGGATGATGGCGGAACAACGGTTTTCCGGCAAGTCGGCGATCGTGCTGGGCGCGTCGGCGGAGGGCGGTTCGGGCTGGGCGATAGCGGAACGGCTGGCTGCCGAGGGCGCGCGGGTCGCGGTCGCATCGAGGAATCTGGAGAATTTGCAGCGTCTGGCCGCGAAGATCGGTGGCGTGGCCATCGCCTGCGACGCGGGCGAGCCGCAGGATCTTGTGCGCCTGGCGGATCAGGCGCGTGATGCCCTTGGCCCGATCGACATCGCGATCGACGCCGCGGGTTGGCCGATGCCGGGCATGATCGCCGATATCACGCCGGAAAAGGTGGAAAGGGCGATGGCGATCAACTTCATGGGCCCGCTCTTCTTCGTCCAGAACTGCACGCGCGTCATGCGCGATGGCGGGGCGGTGGTGGTCATTTCTTCCATTTCCTCGACCCATGCCGCGCCGGGTCAGATGGCCTATGCCTGCGCCAAGGCCGCGACCAACATGATGATCAAATATGCCGCGATCGAATTCGGACCCCGGCAAATTCGCGTCAATGCGGTCCTTCCTTCGCTGATCGAATCCGCGATGGCGGCGCCCTTCGTGGCCATTCCGGGCGTCCGGGAGGCGGCAGTCAAGGAAGCGCCGTTGGGACGCGGGGCCACGCCCGCCGACATGGCCGCGGCCTGTCTGTGGCTGGCGTCGGACGAATGTTTCGCGACGGGCATCTGGATGCCGGTCGACGGTGGAAACCATCTGCGGCGCTGCACCTTCCCCGACGAATATCCGCCGCAGGCCTATGCCGCCATCGGTGAGTGACGTGGGAAAACCAGACAAAAGGAAAGGAGGCGAAGGGCGATGAGTCTTCGTCATGTCTTCGAGCCGATCCGCATCGGGTCGGTGGAGATTCCCAATCGCATCGTGCGGACAGCGCACGGCACGCATTTTTCGCAGGACAGTCTGACCGACGAGTTCATCGCTTATCATGAAGCGCGGGCGCGGGGTGGTTGCGGGCTGTCGATCCTGGAGATTGCCAGCGTCCATCCGTCCAGCGTAGGGACAGTGCGCAATTTCGATGATGGCATCATTCCCCACTATCGCAGGTTGATGGAGGCCATTCGGCCCCATGGCATGAAGATTTTCCAGCAGCTCCATCATGGCGGCGCCCATTTTCCGGGTCTGGACGGGCTTGGCTGGTCGGCTTCGGATATTCCCAGTCCGCTCGGTTTCGTGCCGCGCCCAATGCGACAGGACGACATCGACACTCTCGTCGAAGCCTTCGCTGCCGCCGCGCTCCGTTGCCGCGAGGGTGGGCTGGATGGCGTCGAGATTCACGGCGCGCATGGTTATATCTTCCACCAGTTCCTCTCGCCCCTTCTGAACCGGCGGACCGATGCCTATGGCGGCTCGCTGGAAAACCGCATGCGGCTGCTAATGGATACGGCGCGCGCCGTGCGCAAAAGGGTCGGGCAGGATTTCGTGGTGGGCGTGCGCCTCAGCGCGACCGAAGCGCCCGAAGGGGTCAAGGCACAAGACAATGTCGCCCTGATCCACGCGTTGGAGGCCGAAGGGCTGATCGACTATGTGAATGTTTCGCTGGGCGATTATTATCGGCCGCTATCCATGAACGCGACGATGGAGACGCCCACCGGCTACGAATTGCCGAGCGCCGGCCCGATCGCCGCGACCTCCACCCTGCCGCGCATCGTGGCGGGGCGATTCCGCACGCTGGAGGAAGCGGAACAGGTGCTGCGCGAAGGCACGGCGGACCTCATATCGATGGTGCGGGCGCAGATCGCCGATCCCGATCTGGTGCGCAAGACGAAGGAGGGGCATCCCGAACAGGTCCGCCCCTGCATCGCCTGCAATCAGGGCTGTATCGGCCAGCTCAATCGCGGCGGGCGCATGGGGTGCCTGGTCAATCCGGCGGTGGGTTTTGAACGGCAGCTGGACGACAATGTCATTGCTGCCACGCCGGTCGGGAAACGGAAGGTGCTGGTCGTCGGCGGCGGCCCCGCGGGGATGGAGGCCGCCCGCGTCGCGGCTTTGGCCGGGCATGAGGTGATATTGGCCGAAGCCATGCCGGGCTTGGGCGGCGCGGCCGCCGTGGCACGCAAGGCGCCCTATCTGCATATGGTCGGCGACATCCTCTACTGGCTTGAACAGGAGGTTTACCGGCTGGGGGTGGATGTGCGGCTCAACAGCTATTTCTCTGCGGACGATATCCGCGGGGAAGGCGCGGATGTCGTGATCATCGCCACTGGTTCGGAACCCCGCATGGACGGGATGCAGGCTTCCGCGCCGTGGGTGTCGCTCGTCGGCGTGGATCAACCCCATGTCCTGAGCACGATCGATCTCCTGACGGCGGCCCCGGCCGCACAAGGTCGGCATGCGCTGGTTCTCGACGATGTGGGCCATGTGGAGGCGATCGCGGCTGTCGACACGCTCATGGCGCGGGGTATGGCGGTGACGCTGGTCACGCGCCATCCGATGATGACGCCTTATGTCCAGAGCACGCTGCGGACGACACCAGCGCTGGAACGGTTCGGCAAACAGGACTTCCGTCTGATCACGCGGGCCTTGCTCGCCGAAATAGGGCAGGGGGATTGTATCGTCCGCCCGCTGGATGGGGGGCCGGACCAGCATGTTCCGGCGGACGTCGTCGTGTTGGTGACGTACAACCGATCCCGCAGCGATCTGTTCGATGAATTGCGCGGTGAACTGCCGGCTTTGCACGTGATCGGCGATGCGGCCAGCCCGCGCGACATGCAGGCGGCCATCGCCGAGGGACGCCGGGTCGCCACTAGCCTGGGCTGATCCCCATCGGGACAAGCCCAGGCTGCAGGATCAGGCCCGGCGCGGGGTCGGGTCGAACAGGATGTGCATGCTGTCGAGCGTATGCACATGGAAGATCGGCGCGAAGGAAGGTTCCGGATAGTCCGGGTCGAACCGCATGTTGGGCAGGCGCTGGATCAGCTTGTCCATGCCCAGCTTCAGTTCCGCGCGCGCCAGCAGGTTGCCAAGACAATAGTGGATGCCGCGACCGAAGGCGAGGTGGTTGCGGATGCCTTTGCGGTCGAGGTCGATCTTTTCCGGGCATTCGTAGAAGCTGGGGTCATAATTGCCGGCGAGGTAGCTCAGCATCACGATGCTGCCCTTGGGCAGCGCATAACCGTCAATTTCGGTGTCTTCCTTCACTTCGCGATAGAGATGCGGGCTGGGCGCGTGGAGGCGCAGCACTTCCTCGGTAAAGGCGCCGACCTTCGCCGGGTTTTCGCGCAGCCGGGCATAGACGTCGGGGTTGCGGATCAGCAGGCGCACCGCATGGCCGATCGCGCTGGTGGTCGTCTCATTGCCCGCGACGAACAGCTGTTCGGCGATCGACACGAATTCGGTCGGCGTCAGATAGCGGCCATCGAGCTGCGCATTGGCAAGGTTGCTGAGCATCTTGTCGACCGGCGCCTTGCGATATTCCTCGCCCTTGGACACCAGATATTGCTGCATTTCGATATGGAAGGTCGAAAGATGCAGTCGCTCCTCGATCGGCAAGGCCGGATCGATCAGCGCCATAGTCGAGTCCGACCACATCTTGAACTTTTCCCATTCTTCGCGCGACAGGCCGAGCTGATCGACGATGACATACATCGGCAGGCGGATGCAGAAATCCCGCATCAGGTCGATCTTGCCCGTTTCGCAGAAATTGTCGATCAGCTCGTCGGCGAGATCGGTGATATAGGGTTCCAGGCTCTTGACGAAGGACGCGGTGAACACCTTATCGACCAGGCCGCGATAGGCGGTGTGGCTCGGCGGGTCGTTGGTGACCATCGTGTGTATGCGGTTATAGCCGGTTTCCTCGTACAAGGCGGCGACGCGCTTGCCATCCTCCGACGGGTTTTTCTCGTTGATGACGATTGCCGTCTGGTTCGAGAAAAGCTGCGGATTTATGCTGATATAGGCGATGTCCTTGTAACGGGTCACCACATGGAAGCCCGTGCGCGGATCGGGATAGATCGGCGCCTGTTCATGCAGGCTATGAATGAACGGAAAAGGGCAGCGCTGCACTTCCGTATCGCTGAAGCTGCCTAGGTCGACCATGTGATACTCCGTAATAAGGTTGCAGCGCCCGTGATCAGACGAAGACGCTGGTGTTGCTTTCCGTGTTGGGATGCAGTTCCGATTGCCCGACCGGATAAAGATCAAAGACCGACCGATCGGATCGTATGCCCGACAGGATCGTCAGCTGCATCGGGGCGGAACAGCAGTCGATCAGTTCTCCCACGCGCTGCTGGAAGAAGGGTTCGGCGCGCACGGCATTGGTGGCCTCCTCCGATTGCCAGGACTCGATGCAATAAAATTGGTTCGGATCGCGTCCCCAGCCATAGAAGACGAAATTGGTGTCGCGTTCCATCGTGGGGATGAACCGGGTCCAGAGATCATCGAACAGTTCCACAAATTGGTCCCTCTTTGCGGGATCGATCGTGAACACGCAGATGAACGCGCTGCCTTCAATGAATATCTTGTTGTAATTCATCGGCTCATCCTCTTCCGGTCTTTTTTAAGGGTGCCGGGCGCGAACCCGGCACTCCCGTCTTCATTCGGCGATCATCTCGTCGATGACTTCGTGCCAACGCTTGATGACGAATTCCTGATAATCGCCAAGCTGCGCATAGTGGCGCTGCGGGTCCGCCGAACGGACGCCGTTCTGGACGTTGGGCAGGTTTTCAAAGTCCTGATCGAACACCGCCGCCAGGAATCCGAAGGCCGGCGCCTTGTCCTTGATCCACTCGTCGGGACCGATTTCGATGCAGGGCGACGGCTTGGGCCGTTCGGTGCCTGCCGCATGGTGCTTGAGCATCCGGACCTCCAGATAGCTCATCTCCGGATCGGATTCATGCGGCATGAACCGGTAGAAGAAGGGCAGCGCCTCCGACAGCCAGAAGGTCGTGTGCGGGAAGACGAAATAGAGCGGCGAGTCGATCAGGATGCCGTCGGGCAAGGTGCAGGGACGGCCCAGCCGCTTCGTCTCCAGCTTGCGATACCAGTCGGCGACCTGTGGCCTTACGGGCTGGTCCGGGTCGATCTGCGGCAATTCGGCATCGGGATGATGCATGTCGCGCACGAACGCCACGGCGCCCATGATGGCCTCGGCGGTCGTCACGGCGTCATCGGCGTGCATGCTGGGATGGCCGCCGGGCGTCAGCTGCCGGCCGATATGCGCGATGCCGTCATCATAGATATCATATTGCGACTGGGTGTCGCCGCTGAACGGGATGGCGTTGGGATGGGTGCCCACCACATGGTAGGATTCCATGAAGGCTTCCTGGTTCAGTTTCCAGTTGGCGCGCACGAGGCGACGGAAATGCGCGGCCGTATGGCGGTTGGCGATGTCGAACGGCTCGAAATGCCGGGGAACGACGCCCAGCGAGTCTTCGAACGGCGCGGCATCGGGATCGGCATTGATGTAGATGAAACCGCCCCAGCGTCCGACCTTGACCTCACGAAGGGCGCCATTTTTGGGCGTCACCATCTTGAAGTCCCAATGGCTGGGAATATAGCTCAGCGATCCGTCGATCTTCCATTCCCAGGCATGATAGGGGCAGCGGAAGTGCGTGCCGGACTCCGGCTTGGTGCACAGCTGCGTGCCACGGTGGAGGCAGCTGTTGTAAAAGGCCTTGAAGCTGTCTTGGGCGGTGCGGACGATGATGAAGGACACGCGGCCGACATTGAAAGGTATCCGGTCGCCGACATTGGGAATATCCTCGTCACGACAGGCCATCAGCCATGATTTCATCCAGACCTTTTCATGTTCCTTGCGCGCGAATTCCGTATCATAATAGCGCGAATATTCGATCCGGTCATAGGTCGGGTCGTAATTGCCCGTTTCCTTGCCGGCCGGATGGTCGGGATAGGTGTCGAGAGCCCACAGCTCGCCGGCAAGTTGCCGGGTTTCCGATCCGTGGCCCCGCTTGATGTCCTTGCGTTCGACATTCATGGTTCAGGCTCCTCCAGAACAAAAAAACTATTCTATAACAACAAACTAGAGTGATTTCGAAGCAGATGGCATCACCTGCTGACTCGAAAATCACGCCAAACAAAATCCAGTCACTATGCCTGCACGAGTTCGCGTGCAGGAACGGTCCGCAGCGTTTTGCGATCCGGCTTGTTCATGGCGTTGCGCGGAATATCATCCACGATCAGCCAGCGGGCCGGCACCTTGTAGCGTGCGAGCTGCTCGGCGCAGGCTTCGGTCAGTTGCTTGATCAGCTCCGGGCTTTCCTCAACACCCTCATTGAGCAGCAGCCAGGCGCCGACAATTTCGCCCAGCCGCTGATCCGCTATGCCCAGCACCACCGCGTCCTTGATTTCCGGCCGCAGGCGCAGCACCCGTTCGATCTCGGCTGGATAGACATTGGCGCCGCCCCGGATGATCATCTCCTTCTTGCGCCCGACGATCGCCAGATTGCCCTCCGGGTCAAGGAAGCCCAGATCCCCCGTGCACATCCAGCCGTTGCGGAACGTGGCGGCCGTTTCCTCCGGCTGGCGCCAATAGCCGCGCATGCCGGTGAACACGCCGGCCCATGGGCCGGTCTGAATGGCCCTGATCCCGATCTCGCCGGTCTCGCCCTGCGGCAGGGGCACGGCATTGTCGTCCAGCGCGGCAATTTCCAGGTGGCTGTAGGGTTTGCCCACGCATTTGTCGGGCGGCAGCTGGTCGCAACGGCTGCCGGCGACGCCGGAAGGCGCTTCGGTCATGCCATATTCGTTGATCAGTTCCGACCCGAAGCGCGCGCGGAACGGTTCGTAAAGCTCGGCCGACCCCGCCGCGCCTCCCGCCATGGCGTAGGCCAGGCTGCTGAGGTCCATGGCCTGCAGGCTGTCCTTGAACAGGAAGTCATGGATGGTCGGCGGGGTGCAGCACAGCGCCTGAATGCGGGTGCGGGCAATCCATTCGGCAACGCCGGTGGAATCGATCCGGTCCATCGATACGAAGGACCCTCCGCTGGCGAGCGCGGCCAGAGGCCCATAGGTCATGCCGTTGAGGATCGTGAGCGCGATCGTCACGCTCCGCCGGATGTCCGGCTGCCAGATGCCGCCCCGGTTGGACGCGATGGCGCCGTTGATGAAGGCCATGATGCTGTGCTGCGTATGGACCGCTCCCTTGGGCAGGCCGGTGGTGCCACTGGTGTAGCTGAGCGCGGCGGGCGCGAACGGATCGATCTCCGCCGCCGCGGCATCCTTCCCCAGATTTTCCGCGATCAGCGTTGGCCACTCCAACGCTGCGTCGGTGCCTGTCGTCAGGATATGATCGAGCTTGGGCAGTTCGGCCTTGCGGGTGGCCAGAGTCTCGGCCACAGCCGGATCGGCCAGCAGCACTCTCGCTTCGGCATCGAGCAGCTGCGCGCATTTTTCCGCATCCGCCAGCACGCGGTTGACGCCGTTCCAGACCAGTCCCAGCCGCTGCGACGCCAGAAAAGCGATGATCATAGCGCTGTGATTGACGCAGCAGGCGGCGATCCGGTCGCCCTGTTGCAATCCCATCGCGGCCAGTGCAGCAGCCGCAGCCCGGACGTGCCGGTCCAGTTCACCATAGGTCAGTTCGCCAGCCGCATCGATCAGGGCGACACGATCGGGATCGCGCCCCTCCAATATCCGCGCGACGGTCGCTGGCCCCTGCGGAATGGGGCGCGGTTGCAGGCCATGGACCAGCCCGTCCGCGCCAATGCTGTAATCCTGTGTCGTGACCATGTTCAAGACGCCGTCTCCGAAGCTGTCGGGTTCAGGACGACTACCGGGATTTCGCGGCTGGTCCGCGCCTGATAGCGTCGATATTGCGGTTGCTCCTCGCTGACCATCGCCCATAGCCGGTCACGTTCTTCGCCCTCCGCCACCCGCGCCACGGCATCGCACGCAAAAGCGCCAACCTGCATATGGCATCGGGGCTCGTCCAGCAGGTTGAGGAACCATGCGGGATGTTCTGCCACGCCGCCCTTGGAGCCCACGATCACATAGAGGTCCTCAGGACGGAAATATTGCAGCGTGACATAGCGGTCATCGCCGGACTTTCGGCCTTTGGTTCGCAGCAGCAGCGTCTTCACCGGCCCCGGAACGCCAATGACCGACGAATCCCATATGTGCGCGCGCTCCGGATCGCGCCGGTACAATTCGACATGCGCCGCCAGATGCTTCTGGATATCGTCCGGCAGCGCCTTCATCCGATCAACCGCCATACTTCCTCTCCTATGCGCCGATGGTCACGCGCGCCAAAATATTGCGCAGGACCTCGCTCGATCCACCTGCGATCGTCATCACCCGGTCATTCAGATACCGTCTGGTCACCGGTGCCGCATGCGTCGGTCCGATGATCTGATCATCATCAAAGCTGCGGAAAAAAGCCTCCTGATCGACAGCCGCATAGGGGCCGAGGGCTTCAACCGAGCATTGTTCGATCGCCTGCGCCAACTCGCTCCAGGTCAGTTTCATCAGGGCGGCGTTGCTGTCACCGGCTGAATCACCCTCGGCGCGCGAATAGATCAACCGCTCTTCGGTCAGGCGTGCGGCGAGCGTGGCAATTTCCAGCTTCGCGAACGTCCTGCGGAAGATCGGGTCTTCCCAGAGCGGCACTCCGCCTTCGGACGCTTCCGCCAGGGCAATCTCGCGCAGCCGGCTGAGTTCCACCGACAGCGCGGGGACTTGATGGCCTACGCCCCGCTCGAATTCGAGCAGATATTTGGCGATGCGCCAGCCTTCATTCTCTTCGCCCACCCGATTGGCCACGGGCACGCGCACATCGTCGAAGAAGACCTGATTCACTTCATGTTCGCCCGACATCGATATCAGCGGGCGGACCGTGATGCCGGGACTGTCCATCGGCGCGAGCAGGAAGGTGATGCCCGCCTGCGGTTTCCCTTCCGTGGACGTGCGGACAAGCAGGAATATCCAGTTGGCGAACTGGGCGAAGGTCGTCCAGATCTTGGAGCCGTTCAATATATAATCGTCACCGTCCCGCACCGCGCGCAGTTGCAATGATGCGAGGTCCGAGCCGGAGCCCGTCTCCGAATAACCCTGGCACCAATAATCTTCGCAGGACAGGATGCGCGGCAGGAACCGGCTTTGCTGCTCCGTCGTGCCGAAGCGCATCAATACGGGGCCGCACATCTGCAATCCCATGGCCGGCAATCGGGGCGCGCCCGCCAGTGCGCATTCCGCCTCGAAAATCTGCCTTTGCCGGGCCGTCCAGCCGGTGCCGCCAAAAGCGCGCGGCCATGACGGCGCCACCCAGCCTTTTGCGTGAAGCCTGCGCTGCCATTCAGTGCTGGCGCGCGGGGTGGCGAAGGCGCCCACTTCGCCTTGGGCTTCGGCCCGCAGATCGGGGGTCAGCGCCTCGTTTAGGAAGGCGCGGACCTCTTCCCGAAAGCGTATGTCCTCCTGATCCTCGCCGACGATCCTCGCGACGATGTCGACGGCATGATTGTGCAGCGTTTCCCCCAGCGCTCCGGCAAAGCGCCGCAAATGATGCTCGGTCGATCCGCAGCGCTCCTGCAGGGCCATCGACCGGCGGAAAAAGCTGGAGATCGGGGTTTCGGCCATCAGGCCGATCGCGCCGTGCATCTGGATCGCGTCCGTGCCGACGTCCCGCAGCGCGTCGCCGATATAGGTTTTGGCGGCCGATACGATCTGAGGCGCTGCCCTGTCCCCCTGCTCAAGCGCCAGCGTCGCGCCGAAGGTCAGCGACGCGGAATGCTCCATCAGTAATTGCATGGTGACCAGCCGGTGCTGAAGCACCTGGAAGGAGGCGAGCGGTTTGCCGAACTGATGCCGTTCGCGCAGATAGGCCGTCGTCTGGTCGATCATGCCGCGCATCAGCCCGACCGCCTCGGCGCAGAAGGCCGCCGCACCCTCGTCCCGCGCCCGTTCGATCAGGGTCAGCGCTTCGCCCGCCGGGCCGACCCTATCGTCGGCGCTCACCCGAACCTCGTTCAGGATCATATCGGCGGCGTCGTAACCGTCGACCGTGCGGCAGGGTTTGAGGGCGATGCCCGCCCGGTCGCGCTCCACCAGAAACAGGGAAAGGCTTTCCGGACCGGTCAGCGCCGGGATCAGCAGATGGCTGGCCCAGGGCGCGCCCCAGACCATGACCTTCGCGCCCGACAGCCGGTAGCCACCCTCTCCGTCGGCGTGGGCGGCCGTCTGGATAGCGGCAAGGCGATCGGTTGCCCCGCGTTCCTGCAGAGCGGGAACGATGACGCGCTCGCCCGCAGCCAGTTCAGCGATCAGCGCATGGTGCGCGGGATGGGTCGACAGGGCGAGCAGGCGGCCCGCCATCAGGACTTCGGCATAGGGCTGGACAAGGCGATGTTCGCCAAACGCCTCCATGACGACCATGGCATCCAGCAGCGTTCCGCCGACGCCGCCCAATGCCTCCGGGAAAGCGGCGCCGACGATGCCGAGTTCCTGCGCCAGCGCGCGCCAGCCGGTTGCGGTCCATGCCGCCCCGGCTTCCCCGTGCCGGGCGCGCACATACTCGCCGGCCATGTCCTTGAGCAGAATTTGTTCAGGTGTGAGCGTAAGCACTGCGGAAATTCACTTTTCTTTCTGGACGCCATCCGGTTGTGGCCTGTCCTGCAAACCGAGCGACACATTGACTATAAGACTGCCCAGCGCCGCATCGTCAGCGACCTGCCCGTCGCGCATCGCCTCGATCAGCCCGGTCAGGGCCTTCCGCAGATCATGATTGACGGCATTGGCTTCGGCGAAGCTGCGCGGCGTGCCCGCCGCCTGTCTTTCTGACGCCGAGCGCAACTGGGCGACCAGCGAGTCATGCAGGTTCCCGCCGGACTGGTCGAGGCACGAGCGGATCAGTTCCGCCAACCTCTCATTCTCATGCAGAAGGTCGAAGGCGGTCTCGTTCCAGCGGCCGTCTCTCAATGCGGACATGACCCTGCGGAAATGCGCCTGCGCTTCCGATGAAAGTTCGGGCGCGACATGATCTTTCATCAGGGTGCGCGCGCTGGCGATGATTTCTTCCGGGGTCGGTCTCATCGCGCACCGTCCTTGCTGTGATTGGCCTTGTCGCTGGTCGCGTCGGCGATCGCCGCCAGCAGGGGTTTCAGGATGAAAAGGCCCGAACTGGTCATGCGGCTGGCATCGCCCTCCGCCATCCAGCGCAGGGCCGCGATGGTCATGTAGGCGAGCTTGTAGATCGCGAAGACGCCCCAGAAGCGGATTGCGGCCCGGTCGACCACCGTGCCCGTCGCCTGCTCATAGCGTGCTATGACATCGTCATAGGAAAAGGCGCCGGGGATCAGATGTTCCTTCGCATAATAGGGCGTGAGATACCATCCAAGGTCCTCAAGCGGATCGCCCACACTGGCGAATTCCCAATCCAGAATGGCGGTGACGCGTCCCTTTTCGACCAGCATGTTGGCCGGTCGATAGTCGCCATGCACGATCGTCAGCCGTTCAGGCGGCGGCGGCAGGTTCTTCCAGAGCCACCATGAGGCAATGCGCAATTCGACCATCGGCTCCAGTTCAAGCTTTTCGATCGCCTGATCATGCGCGCGCAGGCGGTCGGCGGCGGGATGCGCCTGATCGGTGGGACTATCCAGTTCGCCCGGCGCTGCCTCGAAGGCGTGAATGCGGCCCAGCAGATCGATGATTTCCTGGCCCAGTGCGACACGGGCCGACTGATCCAGGCCCAGCCCGTTCCTGTCGGTCATCACCAGCCGCTCGGCGATGCCGGGGCTGCGTTCCATGACCATCGTCTGGCGACCGAAATGCGTTCCTGCCGGATCGAACCAGTAGATGCGCGGCACCTTGACGTCCGAACGCTCCAGCGCCTTCAGCACCCGATATTCCATATCGCGTCCGGCGAAGGAAAATTCATTGTCCGCGCCGCTGCGTAGGATGAGCGGGCGGGTGACATGCGCGCCATTTTCCGACCAGCTGCCGTCGAACGCCCAAATCTCCGATGAATTGCCGCCCCGCACCCGCTTCAGCGCTTCGATTTCCACCGGACCCGACACGCCATTGCTGCGTGCCAGCGCGCCGATGCCGTCGATGATTTCCCGTTCGTCCATGTCAGGCTTTCCGGGAGCGGTGCGCTTCGGCATATTTGCCATAACCGCGCCGGATCATATATTCGATGATGCCATAGCCGGTTTCGCCATTGCAGCGCGCTTCGATCAGATGGTCGCTGGAATGGGAATTATAATCCCGCAACAGCGCCTCGTCCGTCAGGTCATATTTTTCCTGTTCGGCATGGCTTTCGCCGAACCATTTGCCCTGCGTGCTGCCATAGCCGCCACCCTTCAGGAAGGCGCGGCCGGGGCATGCACTGACGTCGATTTCAAGCGCGGGCTTGTCGAAGAAGTCGATGGTGATGCGGCCGCCGACCAGCGTCTGGATCGGTGCGTCGTGGACCCACTCGAAATCGTGTGTGACACCGCGGATCTCATCGTCATGAACTTCGGCGCCGGCGGGCCGCATGATCGACGCGGACAGGTGCGTGGGGCGTCCGGGTTGGGATTCAAACAGATAGACGTGGATCGAGAAGCTCGGAAACTGGATCGGAATGAAGCCGAGGAAGTTCCACTGGACAGAAGCCACCGGCGGATCGCCGGGTACGGCGGACATCGGCCGCATGCCCCAACTGTGATCGCGCACGCCCCACCAGCGGTCGGGCGTCACGGTGAAACGCTCGTCGCCAAAAGTCACCTCGCCGCTCAGGCGGCCGGTCTGGACATAGCGGACCAGGTCATGGCTCACGCGGTTGCGATTGACCTCGAAATGCCGGCCCTCCAGCGCGGGCGGTACCGAGGCTTCCCAGGTCAGGTCATAGGCGATGCCGCTATCATTGGGGTCCAGTTTCAGCCGCAGCACTTCCAGCGGCTTGATCACCTCGACCGAGAAAGGCCCGACAGCCACATCATGGAAACGCGGCGTCAGCTGGCGCGAACAACGCAGGTTGCGTTGCGTGTCGCCCTTGGCGGCGATGGCGAAGCCGTCCATCACGTCTCGATTGGGATATTTGCCGAAGCCCGCCGACAGGACGAAATCCTGCGCCTGCGTGTCGTGGATGGAAAACCAGTAGCGTTCCCGCCAATTCGGATCGCTCGAGCCCACCACATGATGGGGCAGCGGGATCTGGTGCGTGAAATATTCATCCGACGGGCTGAGAATCAGGTCGTTGCTCATTATATGCCTGCTTATTTTCTAGGAAGAACGGGGCTTGGCATCGGACATGCCTGACGGATCGCCCAGCGTGCCATGCTGTTGCATATTGTGATAATGGGTCAGGTGATGGATGCGGAACGCCAGTTCGACGGCAGTGCGCTGACCCTGAACGTCCAGTGTTTCGTTGACGGCCTTCTTGACGGCGGCGAGCGCATGGGGCGGCTTTGTCGCGATGCGCCGGGCCATATCCAGGGTGAAGTCGGACAGGGAACTGCGTGGCACGACATGGTTGACCATGCCGCGCAGCAGCGCTTCCCGCGCATCGATGGCATCACCGGTGAACAGCATTTCCTTCGCCTTGCGCGCACCGAGTTCCCAGGGATGGACGAACCATTCGACGCCGCTTACGCCCATGGCCACGACGGGATCGATGAATTGCGCATCCTCGGCCGCGATGATCAGGTCGCACACCCAGGCCAGCATCAGCCCCCCCGCTATGCAGCGACCCTGCACGGCTGCGATCGTCGGCTTGGGCAAGTCGCGCCATTTGCGGCAGAGGCCGAGATACACTTCTTCCTCGCGCGCCATATAGCCAAGGCCGTTGGGCTCATGGACCAGATCATTGTGAGAGGCGCTGCGAAACGCCGCGCCTTCCGCCATGTCGAGAGATTGGCGCAGATCATGACCGGACGAAAAATCCGGTCCCGCCGCCTCCAAGAGGACAACCCGCACCGCTGGATCGGCCATCGCGCGCGAAAAGGAATCGTCCAGGGCGTAAAGGAGCGACAGATTCTGGGCGTTGCGTGCCTCAGGGCGGTTGAGGATCACTCGAGCAACTCCGTCTTCCGGGCGTTCTTCGAGGATCAGATGGCTTGTCATCTCTGTTTCGGTTCCTTGGCAGGCGTCATACGGCGGAACCGGCCGAGGTGACTCGATCGCTCTCCTGTCGTATTATTGTGCGCGAACATATTGTTGCTTCTCTGACCCCGTATGTCAACGCATTTCGTATTCGACGGACGAACTATCGTATACAAATTACGGTGATGATTTCTTACAAAACCCGTGATACAGGGTTGATTGTGAGGAATATTGGAAAGCAGATGATCGCAGGGGCAGCGGAAGAAACTTCGGAAGCGCAGGGTGGGACTGGCAAGAAGACCGGTTCGAGCGCGCTCGTGGTGCAGGCAATCCAGCATATCGATGGCTTGATCGGCCGGGGATTGTTGCGTCCAGGCGACGCCATCAGCGAACCGGAAGTCGGCGCTGCCCTTTCCATCGGGCGCGTCCCGGTCCGGGAAGCCATTCGCATCCTGGCGGGGGAGGGCATATTGGAGCTGGTGCCGAACCGGAGCGCCCGCGTGCGCCTGGTGGAACCTGACGAAATTCTCGAACGGTTTGAACTGCTCACTTGGATGTCGGCCTGCGCCATGGAACGACTCGTCGTCGAAGGCGGGCATGAGGAACTTGCCGATGATTTGATCGGAATCGCACGGCGCATCGAACAAAGGGGCAAGGGCATGGATGCCGCGGCAACCCTGCGTGAGATCAACCGCTTCCATGCGCATATCATCCGCTCCTGCGGCAACCGCTATCTTGCCGACGTGGCCAGCCGTACCCGGATGAACCATTATACCCGGTCGGTCGTGATGATTCTGGGACACCGCGCGATCAATGCGGGCGCACCCAAATATCTTCAGATGGCGCAGGCGCTCAAGAATGGCGATGAAGGCAAGGCGATCAGAATCCTGCTGAAGCAGGCGCGCAAGGTGCTGAACGATTATCGCGTCGATCGGGGCTTTGTCGAGCGCCCCAGGACGATCGGCCGCCCGCTGTCACTCTGAAGCGGAGCGCGACGGCAACCCCAGCATCCCGGCAATGTCCTCGAACAGCCGCAGATGCTGGTCGACGCCCTTCAGGCCCATGCCCATGCTGTGGATCGCCACCCCCGCGACGCCGGCCTGACGCCAGATTTCGACATCCTTCACGGCGTCGTCTGCTCCTCGCGTCGAACCGCCGATGGTATTGCCCAGGAAGATGATATTTTCCATTTCGGCGCCGTCATCCGGTCTTCCCGCATGGGTCAGGGCATCACGGAATAGCTGGACCTTCTCCTCGGCCAGTTCTGCCTCAAATGCGGGCAGCCATCCGTCGCCCAGCGTGGCCACGCGCCGGAGGGCGGCCGGGCCGATGCCGCCGATCCAGATCGGAATGGGACGTTGGATCGGCAACGGACAGAGGCCAGCGTCGGTTATATGATGATGCCGGTCCGCGACGGTGAACGACTCTTCCGTCCAAAGCTGCCGCAGAAGCGCGATCTGGGCATCCATGCGCGCACCGCGATCAGCAAAGGGAATGCCGAGCGCCTCATATTCGACTTCATTCCAGCCCAGGCCGACCCCCAGCCGCAGCCTTCCGCCCGAAAAAATGTCCACATTGGCCGCCTGTTTGGCGAGGAGTACGGTTTGCCGCTGGGGAAGGATGATGACGCCTGTCGACAGCAGGATTTTGCGCGTGCAGGCCGCCAGATAGGAAAAGAGCGTCAATGGCTCATGGAATGCGCTTTCATGCGTATAGGGCATGTTCCAGCCGGGGCGGTTGCGGATATTCGCGCCCACCACATGATCATAGGCAATGATGTGGTGATAGCCCATCGCTTCGACCGCCGTCCCGAAATCCCGGATGGCCGCCGCGTCGGCCTCGATTTCAAGCTGGGGGAAAACCACCCCGACGCGAAAGGGGGGAGATATCGTCATCATCACCATTCCCCCGAATAGCTGGCCGTCAATGCGAAGCCGTTGATGATGTCAGGTCAGCCTTCCCGGTGAAGGGGTCGACCGGGAAGGAGTTATGTTCGTGCACGATGCGCCATGTGCCGTCGACCTTCCGCCAGACGTCGGTGCTCCGAAACGTCACGTCGATGGCGCGCCCATCCTTGAACTGGCCGGCAAAGCGCATCAGCGCGATTGAATAGGCGCTGTCCGGTGACAGGATGACGGGAGTGATCTCAAGATATTCGCAGATGGACTTGCCCGTCAGGATTTCAAAGAAGCCCTCGACTTCCTTCTTGTGCTCCTCGTAATTTTTGGAGCGGGGCGGACTGAAGTCATATTCGAGAAATTCCGCTGACTTCAGGAAAGGGGCGACTGCGCCTGCCCGGTCTCCATTGGCAAATGCTACACATCCTGCCGTCAACGCATGGCGTATTTGTTCACCGTCGTTCTTTGCGGGCGCAGCCAGCGCGGTGCCGCAGAGAAGTGATCCGACGAGCAGCGTGACGATGCCAGACCTGACCTTCATAAGACTCCCCTACCATCTTGTTGGCTTATGGTTGCAGGTCGCAAATCACACGGTCGCGGTCAAACATATTCTGGATTCATGATAGGCATATTCAAACCCGACGCGCCAGAACTTCATAAAAATCCATAAATGTCCTGTATTTATGTCAATAGGCGGAGGTTGGTGGGAAAAGTGGCTGGCAGATCATCGTATACGAATATTGACCGAGGGTGGTAAGCGGCGTAAGGTGCGCCGACTATCGAAAAGAACTGGAAGAATTCCGCCGTGGCGCTGTGAACGGTCGTTGCTCAAGGGAGGGTTTGCCGGCGCCGGCAGTTTTCGATGCAGGGCCGCACGCGCGTAATCATCAGGATATAGTTGAAAAGTACAGGGCTTCGCCTCCGGCTTTTCAGGCGATGCCGGTTTCGCCGCTGCGAATAACATATGGTCAAGGAGAGTCTGATGGCAGACGAAGTGAAGGCAAGTAGTGACATTGGGTATCAAAATTACTCTGCGGAAGGACGGGAAAATCATTTTTCCGTGATGCGTCCCGAAGAGGAATGGATTCAGCCCGTCCCGGAGGGCGCTCATTACGAGTGGACCGAAACCAGCATGTTCGGCTTCAATATTCCGGAACATGGCATCGACTGCATCATCTATTATTGGCACCACCCCGCCTTGTCGGTCACTTATGGCGGCCTGATCATCTGGCGTGGTCAAAATAGCAATCAGGTCGCTTGCGACTATTCCGATTACCGCAGCGTCATGCCTTTGCCGGATGACATCACAAACTGCACCTATGCCAACGGCGTGACCGTCAAGATGATCAAGCCGCTGGAGGAATTTCATATCACATTCGACGATCCGGTTTATGAAACCAGCCTTGATCTGCGCCTGAAAGCAATCATGCCGCCCGCTTGCCGCTACAATGGCGGGCATATCACGCAGGCCATGAAGACGAGCGGCGAACTGGTCCTGTCGGGTGAGCGTTTCAAGATAGATGGCTATCACACCCGCGATCGGTCGTGGAATGAAGCGCGCAGCGAAGTCATCCGCAAGACGCCACCGCTCAACTGGACGGTGGGCGTGTTCGACGATGATTTCGCCTTTCATCACTGCAGCTTTGACAACCGGCGCTATCATCCCGAATGGGGCGACAGGTTTCCCGGCAATGGCGACGACAATAATTGCCTGTGGGGCTATATCTACGAAAATGGCGAAACCCATGGCGTGGCCCATGTAGATCAGCAGACGACGCGAGGCCCTGACGGGATCGCGCCGATGGCGGTACGCACCGTCATCACGGCAACCAACGGTCGCGACTATGTCATTACCGGAAAGGCGATTTCCTCGACCCCGGTCATGGCCTGGCCCAATATGGCGGCGCATTTCGTGCTGTTCGAATGGGAGTGTGAAGGGCGCAAGGCCAAGGGGCACGGTGATATTCAGATGGTCATCTACCGCGACGCCTACCGCATGATGGATAAGGTGGCGCCGAAGGAGTGAACGCCTTTGCCCGCGATACACGTATACGTCTAATGACAAAATCGTGTACGATTGTGGCTTGACGTGGACCGTCATTGTGCGATTTTGGCTCTCAAATCCGGACATTGAATTGAGAGTCGGAGGAGAGGCTTCATGCAGCACGCTAATCGGGCGGGCGTGGCAGAACTACCGCTGTTGAAACAGGCGCACCGGCACCCTGTGTCGGGTCGTCCCTTGCCTGGGGAGCGTTATACCTCGGCCGCTTTCGCGGATGTCGAGATGGAGCGCATGTGGGCCAAAGTCTGGCTTCTGCTCGGTCGCGAGGATCATATCCCCGAGCCGGGCGATTATCAGGTGGAGTCCGTCGGTCCTGAGTCCATCATCAAGGTGCGCCAGGACGACGGGGCCATCCGCGCCTTCTACAATGTCTGCCCGCATCGGGGGAACCGGCTGATTTCCCATGACTGGGGCAGCAGCGACCGGTTCGTTTGCCCCTATCACGCCTGGCGGTTCGACATTGATGGCAAGCTGGTTTCGGCACCCGACCGGGAAAATTTCATGTCGGGCGATCCGTGCGGCAAAATCGGGCTGACCGAGATTGCCTGTGAAACTTTTGCCGGTTTCATCTGGGTCAATATGGACCCGGATTGTGGCAGTCTGCGCGATTTTCTGGGTCCCGTATGGGATCGCTGGTCTGCTTATCCGCTGGCGAACATGAAGCGGTATCTGGCGCTTACGGCCAGAATGCCTTGCAACTGGAAGGTCGTGCAGGATAATTTCACTGAATCCTATCATGTCCAGACCGTGCATCCACAGGCGGCATGGGTGGTCGAGGACAATTACCGGCACATGACCGAGATCGCTTTCGCCGAAGGGCATTGCTATGCTCAACCGCGCGGCGGGACGGTTGCCAGTCGTCTCCGTCAGGCGATCGAGGCGCCGCTCGCGCAGGACCATGAACTTGTAGAGCCTCTACAGGGGATTTTGCGGGATTGGGGCCTTGATCCGCAGCAGTTTGTCGGCCGGGAAGCGGAAATCCGTGAAGCGTTGCAACAGCAGAAGCGGAAAGTGGGACTTGAAAAGGGCCGTGACCATTATCGCCAGCTGTCCGACGAACAGCTGACGGATTATTGCCACTATTCGATCTTCCCCAATATCTCCATGACGATCACGGCGGACGGCATTCATTTCCTGCGCGTGCGTCCGCATGCGACCGATCCCGCCCAATCGCTGTTTGATAACTGGTTCTACGCCATGGAGCCTGAGGAGCCGACAGCCATTATCGGTACGCCGGGCGGACCGGTGCGCGCGGATGAAGAGGTCGTCCACCATGTGTTCGACTATGGGGAACGCAGTCTCGGCCCGGTCGTGGATCAGGATAGCGGGATCATGCAGGCCCAGCAATTGGGCTTCATGTCGAGGGGGTATAAGGGCTCCTATCTCGCCAATGAAGAGCGGCGGCTGCTCCATTTCCACGATGTACTCGACGAATATATCGCCGGCGTCCGTCCTCTGCCTGCGGCAGCCGGCGAAAAGGCGCAGGTCATTTTGAACCAGGCTGTGTGAGTAACGGCCGTGCCGGCAACTGACGGCAGATTATAGTGCAGGGGATAGTATGAGACTTGAAGGCAAGAGGGCCATTGTAACGGGCTCTTCCTCCGGCATTGGTCGGTCGATTGCGCGTCTGCTCGCGGCTGAAGGGGCGCGGGTGGTGATCAACGCGCGCGGCTCCGGCGCGGCGGGTAAGCAAGCCATCGATGACGTCGTGGAAGAAATTCGCGCCGCCGGAGGTCAGGCGATCGGCGTCGCTGGTGCGGTGGATGATCCGGTCTTCGCCCAGACGCTGGTGAACGAGTGCGTCGCGGCCTTTGGCGGGCTGGATATCCTGATCAACAATGCGGCGATCTATAGCGACGAAGCGATCGGGCCGGTCGAGGGATGTCCGATCGACACCTGGCATCAAACGCTGTCGGTGAACCTCAATGCGCCATTTTATATGTCGCGCGCCGCCCTGCCGCACATGAAGAAGCAGCGGTGGGGGCGCATCATCAACGCAGCATCCTATGCGGGCACAGGCAAGATGGGCGGCGGCGCCTATTCCACCTCCAAGGCCGCATTGTTCGGCCTGGGGCGCGCCATGGCGGCCGATTACGGACCTTATGGCATTACCGTAAACACCTATAATCCCGAGGCGCTGACGGCGATGGGGGACTCGCAGGACCCGGCGGCCTTTCAGGCGATGATCGACCGCTGGATCGACCGCGGTTTCCGGACCCAGGCGGAAGTCGACTATCTCCTCAGGCTGAATGGCCCTGACGGGGTCGCGCCCTGGGTCACTTATCTGTGCACCGATGCGGCGTCCTACATCAACGGTCATGTATTCGCGGTCGAAGGGCGCCGTGTGGCCATGCTGTCCGCGCCGGACGAAGAACGCGTCCTGTTCCGCGATTGTCAGGCGCAAGGCCTATGGAAACTGGAAGAATTGGAACAGATGGCGCCGCTCGTCTTTCCGGTGGAAAATCGCTTTCCTTTGCGATCGGACGAAGTTCTGGATCGGTGGGATACCGAATTGGCTATTGTCGCCGGATAATCGGGCTTCAATTATCAGGAGATTCTGATGGAACTGGTGGAAAAACTTGCTGCGATTGAATATATTCGTCAGTTGAAGGCCCGTTACTGGCGCGCCATCGATTCCCGGTCCTGGGATGTCTGGCGCGAATGCTTCACCCAGGATGTGAGGTTTGAATTTCCGGAACTGGATAGCAGCAGTAGTGCCGATGAGTTCATTCCGTGGACAATGGAGTTTCTGGAAGGATCGAACAGCATTCATCGTGGCTATGCCCCGGAAATCGAAATCACCAGCGATACCATGGCGACGGGCATTTGGGCTTTCGAGGACCGGATCTATTGGAGCCCGGACAAGCCCAATAATTCAGGGCTCGCGACACTTCAGGGCGATGGTCATTATCATGACAGATATCGAAAGGAAGATGGCAAGTGGAAGATATCTTCCACGCAAGTTGTGAGGCAGAGGATTACGACAACCGCTCATAAACTCAGTCTGCCAAAATAATAATATCATAATATATTAATCGAGGGGGAGTAAAAACTTGTCTAAAAATCGAAACATTGCGCTGCGACTGTTCGCGGCTTCGACCATGCTGGTGCCGGTGGCTGCCGCGCATGGGCAGTCGACAGCAGCCGAAGGCAAGACCGGCGCGTCCAGCGACAATGTGCTCACCGAGATTGTCGTGACCGGCGCGCGTCGCCGTTCCGAGGCTGCACAAGACACGCCGATCTCGATTACGGCGATCGGCGCGGGCGAACTTGATCGTCGGCAGGTCACCAGCCTGTTCAATATCCAGCAGATCGCACCCAGCCTCCACATGCACAAGCAGTTGGGCGGGGCGGATACGCTGGCGATTTATCTCCGTGGCTTTGGCGTCAACACCAACGACCCGGCCACCAATCCGGCGGTGTCGGTGTTCGTCGACGGCGTATATCAGGCGCAGGTGAACGGCAACGCGCTGGACCTGTTCGACGTTCAGTCGATCGAAGTGCTGAAGGGGCCGCAAGGCACCGTGCTCGGCAAGAACTCGCCCTCCGGCGCGATCGCCGTGACGACGAAGCGCCCTGTCTTTGATTTTGAAGGCGCGGCGCAGGCGACCTATGAGCGGTTCGACCGGGTCGAGCTTCGCGGGATGGTGAACGTTCCGCTCATTGACGATGTGCTCGCGATGCGCGCGTCCCTCATGTACAAAAAGGGTGGCGACTATCTGAAGACCTATGGTCCCGACGCCTTCACGCTCGACCCCGTGAGCGGACAGCAGGTCTTCAACCCGGATGCACCCCATAAGCGTACCATGGGCGGCGACAATATCCTGACCGGCCGGTTGGGACTGCTCTTCACACCGACACCGGATTTCGACTTCTATCTCAGCTCCTTCTTTGCGCGCAACCGCAGCCCGCTGTCGATGGGACGTCCGATCTCGACCACGTCCGGCCTGGAAATCACGCCGCAAAACTACATTGATGAGATGGGCAGCGATCTGGGGGCACCACTGGCCTGTTCCGTCTTCGGCTATTGCACGCCGCTGCCCAAATACGCGCTGGCTCCCAATTATCGCAAGCGTCACCATGTCGACACCTTCGATGTGACAGGGACGGCCAATCTCCGATTCTCGGGCATGCAGCTTTCGTCGGTGACGGGGTACAAAAATTATGATGGCGAAAATAACGGTGATATCGACAGTCTTCCGGTAACGATCCTTACCGTTCGCGATTCCAGACTGAAGCTGGAGCAGTTCAGCCAGGAACTGCGCCTCGCTTCCGAAAAGGGCGGCGCGGATCTGGATGGCAAGCTCGACTGGCTGGTGGGCCTTTATTACTTCCGCAGCGTTCATGATTATACGCTGCCCATCGATCTGTTCGGCGGTGCGGGAAATGGCGGCGTCTCCATCGATCAGAACCAGCATGGCGTCACCAGCAGCATGGCCGCCTTCGCCCAGGCCGAAGTTCATGTCACGGACAAATGGAGCATTTCGTTCGGCGGTCGTCAGACCTGGGACAAGAAGACGCATAATTCCTATGCGCAGCAATATGTCGCCCTGCCGGTTCCGTCGGCACCTCCGCGTATTTTTGTGCGCAAGAAATGGCAGAACTTCTCTCTCGAACTCGGCAGTTCCTATAAGTTCGACAACGACAAGTTGGTCTATGTCCGCTATGCTGAAGGGTATCGCGGCGGCGGCATGCAGCCTTTCCCGACGACCTTTGCCGGGTCGACGCCCTATGATCCGGAAACCGTCAAATCCTATCAGATCGGCGCGAAGACCGACTGGCTCGACAAGCGGCTTCGCGTGAACGTCGATCTGTTCTGGAATGACTATAAGAATCTGCAGAGGACGCTGGGCGTCAAGGCTCTGGGCGGCGCGTCGCTGCTGCTGACGGAAAATATTCCGGGCGCGACGACCAAGGGGTTCGAGATCGAAACGGTCGCCGTACCGGTTGATCGCCTGACGTTGCGGGGGTCGATCGCCTATCTGAAGACCAAATATAAGGGCTATGTCGCGGACGTGCTGGGCACGGGTGTCGTCACGGACAATAATTATTTCCGTTTCGCGTTCGCGCCGAAATGGGTTGGCACTGCCGGTGCGGACCTGACGCTGATCGACAACAGCGTCGGCAAAGTGGTCGCCAGCGCGGACTATAGCTACACTGGACGACAGCTGGTCTACGGTATCGAGATACCGGCCGCGGATGAGAAGTCCTATGGGGTGGTCGATCTCAGTCTGCGCTATACCGATCCATCGGACCGCTACACCATTTCGCTCTACGGCAAGAATGTCTTCAACAAATATTACCGCACGAGCATCGAAACGGTGAGCAATCTGGCGTTGACGGCGGTTGACAGTCCGCCGGCAACCTATGGAGTCACCGTGGGCGCGAAGTTCTGAAAGGGGAAGGGGACGCCGTCCGGTGGTCACACCGGCTCCGGACGGCGTCTTTGTAGCTAATAGAAGATGATTTTGGCCAAGGACGGATGTTGTGAACAGTATCGATGAACAGGCCGCAACGGCCTATCTTGCGCAAAGACTTGGCGCCTCCGTCCAGTTGGTAAAAATGCGGCGGACCTTCCCCGGCGCATCGCGCGAAACCTATCTGGTCGATCTGTTGATCAAGGATGAACCGCACAGTTTCGCGCTGCGGGTCGATCCGCCGAATGAGGGGTATGGCTGTCCATTTCCGCTCCGGCACGAATGGGAAGTCTACAGCCGATTGTGGCGATCGGACGTTCCCGTGCCGGAGCCGCTATGGTTCGACGAAAATCAGGATTTTGCCGAAGGGCGTCCGCACATGGTTCGCCGTCTGGTCGAAGGCAGCACGGCCATTCCGGGGCTGTACGATCAGGATGCCGAGGGTGAGCGCCTGCGTCGGCGTGTCGCCTTTGAATGCGCGGAAAAGCTGGCACTGGTGCATAGCACCGATTGGAAGGCGCTCGGCTTCGACCAGTTCATTGATCCGCCCGCGTCTCCGGCGGAAGCGAACCTGCATGAACTGGACTATTGGTATGCGCGCTGGTGCGAGAAGCGGCCCTATGCGTCCCCGATGGTTGAGGAGGCTTTTGCCTGGCTGCGCGAAAATGTGCCGACGGATGCGCCGCGCATATCGATCATCAAGGGCAATAATGGCGTTGGCGAGGAATTATGGCGCGACGGCAGGATCGTGGCCATGTGCGACTGGGAACTGACCGGCCTGTCCGATGGCGCGCTCGACCTGGCCTTTTCGCAAGGCACGTTGTCGCTGTCCGATTTCCATGAGGTGATGGCGCATTATGGCGCCTGCGTGGGAGCGGAGGTGTCGCCGCATCGCCTTGCCTATGCGCATTTCTTCATCTGGTTGAAGCAACATGTGCTGGGGAGTTGCTATCTTTACGGCGTGTGGGCCGAGGGGCGGCGAAAGGAGGCCTATATGCTCTCCTTCGGCCTCGTGACCACGGCCTTTACCGGCCGCTATGTGGGGCGCTGCATCGGCCGCGATCTGGTGGAGGCCTTCGCCGAAGTGTCGGGCCGCGAAAGCAGCTATTATCGGGGGATCGACTGATGAACCATAGCGCACCGATTGGCGAACTGATCGCCACCGTCACGCGCGCGCTGCGTGAGGATGTCCTGCCTCAGGTCGAAAGTGGATGGGCGGCGGGCAATCTGCGCGCCTGCATCCAGGTGCTGACTTATTTGCAGGACCGCAGCGAGATGGAGCGCGACACCCTGATCGCCGACATGATGGACATGCGCGGTCTGCTGCTGACTGCCGCCGGACAGGGGCTGACGCTGGAGTCCGATGTCTCGGCGCTGTTCGACCAGCTTTCCGATCGCCGGGAAATACCCACCAGCCAGTTGCGGGCGGAAAATGCAGCCTGCCGCGAAGCCATGACGCGATTGATCCGCGAACTGCCCGCACTGGGAGCGGAGACTGGGCGTCAGGAACTGCGCTCCCAGGTGCACGCCTGCATCGCCCGCATGCAGGAGCGGGAATATGCCATGGTGCAATCCAGCGAGACCGTCCCGCCGATCTGATGGCGCCTCTCTTACAAAGGATTTGATAAAGACATGCTCACCGCTCTCGACGAAACGCTGTTCCATCAATCGACCGAGGTGATGGCGCATACCACCATTTCGGATCACCGCTTCTTCGATCGCGTCGTGATCGGATGCCATGCGCCCGACGGCAATCTGGGGCTCGTGACCAGCTTTGGCGTCTACAAGAACAATAATGTGATGGACGGCTTCGCGATGATCCAGCAGGGTGCGAAACGTCAATATAATCATCGCTATTCCCGGTCGCTCTGGCCCGATGTCGAGCCGACGGTGCTGGGGCCGCTGTCCCACAAGGTGATCGAGCCGATGAAGCGGCTGCGCATCGCGCTGGAACCGGGCGATTATCCCGGCGCCTACGACCTTGAGTGGGAAGCCATCGCGCCCGCGCATCTGGAAGAGCGGCATTTCACCCGTTTCGACGGTCGCATCGTGCGCGACCACATGCGTTTCGACCAGCATGGCAAGATGAATGGCTGGATCAGCGTCAATGGCGAAAAGACCGAGGTGAAGGACTGGTTCACCTGGCGCGATCACAGCTGGGGCGTCCGCGCGGGTGTGGGCGGTTTTGAGACGTTCACCGGGCGCAAGCTCGACCCCGCGTCGCAAGCCGTGTCCGACATGGATACCGGCCACATGATCATCGTCCTGTGGTGGGCGACCGATACGACCTGCGCCCTGTTCCAGGTGCAGGAAAACGGCAATGGCGAACGCACCTATCTGGACGGGCAGATCACCAGCCTGACCGGCGATCATCCCCCGCTGAACATCGTCGACGTCAAGCATGACTACAAGCTGATCCCCGGCAAGCGGGTCTATGAATCCGGAACTCTGGAATTGCGCACGGAGGATGGACAGAGCTGGACCGTCGAGGTCGAGGCGATCGGCCGCGCCTGGGCGTACAAGGGCAGCGGTTACGACTCAGGCTATAATGACGAGAAGGGACTGGGCGTGTGGCGCGGCCAGTGGCTGGAGGAATATGATCAATATGACCTCACCGACCCCGAGGATGTCGGTATCCCTGACGGCCGCGTGCTCCGTCCGGTGCATCGCGAGCAGATCGCCCGCGTGAAGGTCAACGGCCGGCCGGGCTTTGCCCATGGGCCGATGCTGATCGTCGGCCCGAGCCGTCAATATGGGCTGAAATGACCGGACAGGATGGAGGCACAGGCATTATGAGCGACACGTCGGCGCAAGCGCAATTCCGGTTGACGCTGGACATGTCGCCGGATGCGGGGATGACGGACGAAGCCCGGCGCAATCGCGACCTGTTGATCGGCATCTACCGCCGGATCGAACGGGGAGAGATGGAAGCGCTCGCCGAGGCGCTTGATCCCGACGTCAGCTTTCACGAGGCGGCGTCGCTCCCCTATGGCGGCGATGTGCGCGGCAAGGAAGCGGCGCTGGCCGGGATGGCCGGAATGTTCGCCGCATGGCGCAGCGTGGAAGTGGTATTCCACGAATTTTGCGCTGCCGGAGATCTGGTCTTCGCCTATCATAAATTTTCCGGCGTCGCGCGGGCAACGGGGCTGACCTATGAAGGGCAGGCGGTGGAGCTGTTCCGCTTTCGCGACGGCCGGATCGTCGAATGGCGCCCCTTCTATTGGGATACGCACGCCGCATTGCGTGCGCTGGGCGCGATATGAGGATCGCCATGCCCTTGCGCAGACAGGTAGGGCATGGGATGATCGTAGACGATAATAGCCGGTCTGCCGGATCGGCGTGATAATGGAGAGCAGCATGGACGCAGAAGCCGCAAGCCGGATCGACGCCCCCCATGACGAAAATATCGAAGTCTGCCGGGCCTTGGCGCAGCACGTCAATGCGCGGTCCACCGACCTTGGCGAACATTCCAGCCTGATTTCGCCCAACTTCTATTTCGATCCCATTCGAGACGAAGCGGAAAAGCTCAACATCTTCGGCAAGATGCCGATGCTGGCCGGCCTGTCGAAAGATATTCCCAACCCCGGCGACACGCTGCTGTTCGATCTGGTCGGGCCTTCCATCATGGTGGTGCGGGCCAAGGACGGCTCCGTCAACGCCTTCCTCAACATGTGCATGCACCGCGCCGCAAAGCTGGTGAATGAGTGCGGCCATCATGCGCGCTTCACCTGTCCGTTCCATGCCTGGACCTTCGATCTGCAAGGCAAGCTGATTGGCGTGCCGCGCAAGGACGCCTTTGACCCCGAGCATATGGAGAACCGCAACCTCGTCCGCGTGCCGATCGGGGAATGGGGCGGCATGATCTTCGTCAAGCCCCATGCGGGCGATGAGCGGATCGATGTCGAGGCAATGCTGGGTGAATTCGCGCCCATTGTGTCGCTTTTCGCGCTGGAAAATGCGCATAAGGTGGCGGAAGGCCGGCTCGATTTCGACGCCAACTGGAAATATGCCCTCGACACTTATTGCGAGGGCTATCATGTCGGCTTTCTGCATTCCAAGACAGTGGGCGCGCTCTATCTGGGCGACCTGATCAAATATGACGCGTTTGGCCGCAACCACCGCATCGCCTTCGCCCCCAATGCCTACCAGGCGACGATGGGGAAGGCGGAAGAGGAATGGCCGATAATCCCCTATTCGCCAACCTATTATATCTTCCCCAATATCGCCATCAACATACAGCCGATGGAACAGGGCGGCAGCTTCGTTTCGGTGCACCGCATCTTTCCGGGCGAAACGGTGGGGAAGGGCTTTTCGATCCTCGGCACGTACAAGCTGGATGGCGCGCCGACGGACGAGGACCGGCACCATTATGAAGCCGCGCATGAGCTGATCATGAAGGTTGTCGGAACGGAGGATTATAGCGTCAGCGCCGGCGGCTATAATAATCTGAAACATGCGCCCGCAGGGTTCCGATCCGTCATCGGACGGAATGAACTCGGCGTCCAGAATGTGCACCGCCATCTCGCCGAAGAAGCCGGGATGCCTTTGTAAGCCATAAATGGGGAAGTCTGCCCGATGCGTACCGCCCATTCTTTCTGCCGCATCTGCAATGCCCATTGCGGCATGGTCCTGACGATCGATGAGGATGATCGGATCGTCAGCATAAGGGGCGACAAGGAACAGCCTCTGGCGAAGGGCTATGCCTGCTTCAAGGGATTGCAGGCGGAAGAAGCGCATCACGGGCCAGCCCGCCTGCTGCGTCCGCTCAAGCGCATGCCCGACGGCAGCTATGCGGAAATCGCGCTGGAACAGGCGCTGGACGAGATTGCCGGGCATGTCCGGCGGATCAGCGACAGCCATGGCGCGGACGCGGTGGCGCTGTTCAACGGCAATGGCGGCACGCCCAACTCGACCGGCTATCCGATGACCCATGCCTTTCTGGCGGCGATCGGGAGCAGCAGCCTCTATTCCACCCTGTCCATCGATCAATCCGCCAAGGTCGTGGCCGCTGAACGCATGGGCGTCTGGAGCGCGGGCCTTCAGGATATCACCCAGTCGGACATATTGCTGTTCGTCGGCACCAACCCGCTCGTGTCGCATTCCACCGTGCCAGTCATGGGCCCCGATCCGGTGCGGCGGCTGAAGGCGGCCAAGGCCGACGGCCTCAAGCTGATCGTCATCGATCCGCGGCGGACCGAAACAGCCTATTTCGCCGACCTGTTCGCGCAGCCGTTGCCGGGGGAAGATGCGGGGATATTGGCCGGGTTGATCAGAATCATCCTCGATGAAGGGTGGAACGACCGGGAGTTCTGTGACCGTTACGTAGGGGCGGAACGCATGGCCGCGCTGCGGACGTCGGTCGATCCGTTCACGCCCGAACGGGTCGAGGCGCGGGCCGGTCTCATGCAGGGCCAGTTGCGTGCGATCGCCGAGATGTTCGCGCGCGATCACCGGCGCGGCGGAGCCTATGCGGCGACCGGCGCGTGCATGGCCCCCTTCTCCAACCTCACCCAGCATCTGGTCGAGGTGATCAATGTCATCTGCGGTCGGATGCGCAGGGCGGGCGATCGGCTGATCGTCGACCTGACCTCGCCGGAACAGGATATTTGTGAACAGGTCTTCCCCGCCACCCGGTCCTGGGAGCAGGTGCCGCCCAGCCGTATCCGGGGCGTCGGCCGTCTGGGCGGCGAAAGGCTGACGGGCACGCTGGCCGAGGAGATCATGACGCCGGGCGAAGGGCAGATCCGCGCCCTGTTCGTGAACGGCGCCAATCCCGCCTCGACGGTGCCCGATAATGCGCGCTTTACCGAGGCGCTGGACGCGCTGGAACTGCTGGTGGTCGTCGATCCCTATATGACCGCCACGGCCGAGCGCGCGCATTATATCCTGCCGCCGCGCATGCAATATGAGCGGGCCGACCTGCCGCTGCTGATCCCCAATTATCCGTTGCAGCCGGAAAACTGGCTCCAGTTCACGCCACCGGTCATCGCGCCGCCCCAAGGCTCTGATCTCACCGAAGATTGGTATGTCTATTGGTCCGTCGCCAAGCGGCTGGGCAAGACCATCTGCTTTGCCGGTCAGGAACTGGACATGGTGACGCCACCCACGGCTGAAGCGCTGCTGGCCCTGCGGCTCAAGGGGGCGAGGGTGTCGTTCGACGATCTGGTCCAGCAGCCCAGCGGCGTCCTTTTTGAACATCGCGACTGGGTGGTGAAGCCGGGCGTGACGGAGCAGCAGAATGCGCAATTTGACGTCATGCCGACCGATGTCGCGGGCGAACTATCTGCTTATGGCGAGCAGACGTTGCGCGAACGCGATCATCCCTTCCTGCTGACCAGCCGCCGCGTGCGCGATCTGTTCAACACGAACGGCATGCACCTGAAGGCGATCCGATCCCGCAACCCGGTCCTGCCGATTTTCCTCAACCCGGAAGATATGGGCGCCCTCGGTCTGGCGGAAGGCGATGAGGTCGTGATCCGATCGGATCATGGAGAGATCGTCGCCATCGCGCAGGAGGATGATGCCATGCGATCGGGAGTGGTTTCGATGAGCCACAGCTGGGGCGGGCTACCGGGCGAGCAGCTGGTGAGTGGCGTCAATGCGTTGATCAGTTCGGTCGAGCATGTCGAAACGGTCAACGCCATGCCGCGGATGTCGGCCATTCCCGTACATATCACGCGTGCGGCGGTGGCGAGAACTGCGGTGGCGGGCTGATCCCGCCACCCGTCTACGGTTGCCGAAAGGATCAGGCGGGCACGAGTGTCAGCGGGAGCTCCGCCAGCATATGTCCGTCAAAGGAAGGGATCAGGGCGATCGAGGCCTGATCTTTGGTAAAACGGATATCGGAAAAGCGCCGCAACAGGCTTTCCAGGGTCAGGGTCATTTCCCGCCGGGCCAACTGATTGCCGATGCAGAAATGCTTGCCCAGGCCGAAGGTCGAATGCTGCCGGATGTTCGGACGGTGAAGGTCCAGCGTCTCCGGCTCCGGGAATTTGCGCTCATCCAGATTGACCGAATCCCAGCGCACGATGACCCAGCTTCCCTTCTTCAGCTCGACGTCGCGGATGCGGGTGTCGCGCGTCACGGTGCGGTAGGTGGTCGGGACGGGGCCATGCAGCCGCAACGCCTCCTCGACAAAGGCGGGAACCAGGGACGGGTCAGCGCGCAGCCGCGCCTGAATATCGGGCTGCTCCGCCAGCAGATAAACGCTCCAGCCGATCATGGCCGCGCTGGTATGGCCGCCTGCCGCCAGCAGCAGGGTGCTGAGCCAGAGCAGTTCATCCCGCGTTAGGGCCGGAGTGTCCTCGTTCCGGGCGGTGACGAGATCGCGCAGCAGGCAATTCTCGGGAAGCGCATCGATATTGTCGAGCCTCTGCCGCAGCATGTCGTGCAGGCGCACGACCACATCGGCGGCGGCTTCTACGACTTCGGGCGGACTGGCCAGATCCATCGCCGCTGAAATGGCGTTGGTGATGTCCTGCACCAACGGGACGTCAGCCGGTTGCAGTCCAAGCTCCCGGGTGATCACGCGGGAGGGGAGGAGGAAGGCGTAGCGCTCGACGAAATCCAGCGTCCCGCCAGACTGGAAATCGTCGATAAGCTCATCGACAAATTCCTGGATATAGGGCGACTTGGCATTGACGCGCGGGACGGAAAAGGCGGTGTGCACCAGACGCCGTACCCGCTGATGATCAACGCCGTCGCTCCAGACCAGAACAGGTTTCAGGTTTGTCTGATGCCCGGCATAGACGCACGCTGTCTTGGGCGTGAAGTCACTGTCGAACCGGCGCGATTGCGCATGGTCGGTGCTGGAAAAGGTTTCCGGGTCGTTGATGATGGCCAGAATGTCGGCCGGATCGGTGAACAGGACGAGATTCTTGTTCGGATCGGCCGAGGTCAGTCGCAGCAGAGGGGCCTCATCCCGCAGACGACGCAGGGTGGAAAAGGGACAGCCCGTCGTCAGTTCATCATAGTCGCGGGCAGGAAGATCCGTCACATTCATACAAGCCTCCGGGGCACAGGAAAGCCGGGTGGGCGGCCATGCTCGCCCGGCCTTGCAAGTCAGACAGTCTGTTCAAACAGCGGGTACATGGGATCGACGCCGCGTGGACCAACCGCCGGGAAAGCCTGCGCGCCATCCCAGGATTGTCCGGGCAGATTCTCGCGCGACCAGTCGATCGTACAGATGCGCTTGGCGATCTTCCACTGGCCGTTGCGCTTTTCAAACCGATCGAGATAGCGGCCGCCCGTGTTCAGCAGCTTGCTCGTTCCCGCTTCCTCATCGTTCAATTGATGATAAGCGATATAATAGGTTTCGACATTGGCGATATCGCCATGCAGTTCGATGTAGATGTTCGTGATGTGATGCTGGCTGACGCCGTCGGTCTTGCGGCAGAAATCGGTGATGAACTCGGCAAACTCCCAGCCGGGGCCGTTGAACATCGTGTGACTGTCGATGGAATCCTCATGATAGGCCTGTTTCAGCAGGTCCACATCCCAACGATCGACGCCGCGTGAATAGGTTGCCAGCGCCTGCCTTATTTCCAGATGGGCGGAAACTTCGTCCAGGGTCATCATTCTGCGTCCTCTCCGTCTGTCATTTTCAGAGGCCAAGCAGGCCATAAGCGTCATGATCGAGCACCGCGACCGCAGCGCGCACCGTGTTCGCTGTGTTGACCGCCTCCGGTTGCCAGACCGCGCTGTTGTTCATCCACGTCACCACGGGATAGAAGGTGGTGCAGCGATACAGGAACCAGGCATCCTCGAAGCTGGGGACATGGGTCGCGCCATGAACCGCGAGCCGGCTCACATAGTGGGAAATCAGCGCGCGGTCCCATCGCCGCCGGTCGGCAATATTGAGCGCGCAGACCATGAAATAGGCGATGCCGATAGGCCAATGTTCCGGCCGCGCCACCCAGTCGATGACGCCGGGCGTGCCATCGGTGGCGACGAAGAGATTGCCCAGATGCTCATCGCCATGGATGACGGTCATGTCGGCCTGCCGCAGCAGGCTCCACAGCGCGTCCCATGCCGTCCGAACCCGATCCAGCTCCTGGAACATGCGCGGGATTGCACGGCCTCTGGGCAGTGCGACGAACTGCCGCCAACTCTCCTCCTCCAGAAGGCCGGGCAGATAGACTTCGTTCACCAGCCGCCGGTTCTCTCCGGCGAAGGTGCCCGGCCCCATCGCACCGCCCGGCTTGAACATGTCGCTGTTCCATGCGCTGGCGTGCATGCGGGCGAAGGCGTCCATGAACGCCATGGCCTGCCCCAGCGTCAGCGTATGGAAGGCGTCGAAAAACGTGGCGCCCTTGGGGGTCAGGTCCTCCATGACGATGGCGGACGCCTGCTCGCTGATGTCGATATGATAGCATTCGGGCGCGAACGGAGCGGCCACCAGCGGCGCGACGTCCCGTATCGAGCGGAGTTCGCTGGCCATCGACCAGGCCGTGCCGGTCGATGGATCATCCTGACCGGGGAAATTGCCTTTGACGATGAAGTTCCGGGTCGGACCGTCGCCATAGGCATAGTCGACCTCGACACGGAACTTGTTCTGCTTGTATCCGAAGATCGGACCTCGCCGGAGGTCTTTCACGGTAACATCCGGCCATTTTCCGCGCAGGGCGCCGGTCATCCATTCCGGCGTCACCGCATCATAGCGCAGGGGTATGTTGGGGGCTGTCGACATCGCCTTTTCTCAGCCCGCCGCCGCCATTGCCGCTTCGATCATCTCCTGCTGACGCGGGTTGCGGCGCAAGGCGATGCCGCCGTTCACCTGGAAGGTTTCGCCGGTCATGAAGCAAAGATCGGACGCGACGAACAGACAGGCGGCCGCGATATCCTCGGGTTTGCCGGTACGCCCCATCGGGCTTTCGCGGTTGAACAGGTCGATGATCGCCGGGACCGCATAGGCCGCCGCCGCCATGGGCGAGTCGGTCAGGCCCGGCGCGACCGAGTTCGCGCGAATGCCCTTGCACCCGAATTCGTTGGCGATTGATCGGATCACCTCGTCCGCGCCCGCCTTGGTCCCACGATAGGGGGAATGATCGTCCAGCATGATCTTGGCCGTCGCCGAAGTGATCTGGATGATCGACCCGCCATTGGTCATGCCCCGGATCAACGCCTGATAGAATTGGAAGGGACCGATGAACTGCACGTCGCACATCATCTTCAATTCTTCGGTCGTCGTTTCCATAAAGGGCTTCATCAGGCCATTGCCGGTGCTGTTGATGCCGACATCCAGTCGCCCGAACTTGTCGAGCGTGGCGTCAACCAGCCCCTCCACATCCGCCTTTGACGTGATGTCGCACAGATGCCAGGCGCCGCCAATCTCCTCGGCCAGCTGCTGTAGCGGTTCTTGCTTCCGCCCCGCCACCATCACCCTGGCGCCTTCCTGCGCGAAGGCGCGCGCGATGCATTGCGCCATATTGTTCGGCGTCGCCGCACCGAGCACGATGACCGCCTTATCCTTGAGCCCCAGGTCCATGATTCTCTCCATTGTCCTGCCCGGCATTGCGGGCCGATCGGTTTTCAATTGGCTTCCCTGATCGGGTTGCTCCCGTCCCAATCGATCGCCGAGCGCGCGATCAGGTCAAAAAAGCCGCGCATGGTGGCGCTGTCCTCGATGATTTCCGTCATGCAGCCCAGCGTGGCGCGCGTGTCGAGAAAGGCAAAGCGCATGTCGCCCGACCGGCCTGTCACGACCGCGGCGGCGCCGCGCGCGGCATGGTCCGCAAGGTCGGCGTCGAAATTCGCCGTATAGCGGCAGACATGGTGGAAGCCCTCTTCACCCGGCGCATAGACGTCGCGATAGTGAGAAGGGCGGTCGTCATGCTGCTGGATGAGTTCGATTTGCATCGGCCCGGATTGGGCGATGGCGACGGAAAAATCGAATTGCGCAGGCTCTCCGCGATAGCGCAGCTCCTGTACCTGTGCCCGTCGGACGACATGGAACGGCCCCACGCCCGCGCTGACCCAGTCGCGCATGGCGCGGTCGATATCCTCGACCACCCATGCGGACTGGAAAATGCCGCCTGGCACGGTGACCGGTGGCTTTTCGGTCATCAGAACTGGACGCGCTTGGTGAAGCCGCCATCCACGACAAGGTTGGTGCCGGTGGTGAAGGACGAAACCGGGCTGGCGAGGAAGGCGACGGCGCTCGCCACCTCTTCCGGCCTGCCGAGACGGCCCAGCACGATCTGCTTTTCAGTGCCGTCATACATGTCGGGATAGGCTTCCTTCACCTTGGTCCAGTTGCCGGTCGGGAAGACGACCGGGCCGGGCGTCACGACATTGACGCGAATGCCCTTGGGCCCCCAGGCCTGCGACAGCTGCTTGCCATAGGTCAGCAGCGCCCCCTTCATGGCGTTGAAGGCATTGGGCGCGATGAAGGTTTCGACCGCGGCGGTAGAGGAGATCAGCACGACAGCGGCGCTGTCCGACTTTTCCAGATAGGGCTCCAATGTGTTGCAACCCGCGACGCCGGCCATCACGTCCAGCTTGAACGCCAGATCCCAGTTGGCGCCATCGCCACCCGACGAACTGACATTATGGACGAAAATGTCGACGCCGCCCAGCTTTTCCGCTGCATTGGTCAGCCAGGCGCCATAGGTTTCGAGATCGTTGATATCATGGACTTCGCCGAACACCTTGGCGCCCCTGGCAGTCAGCGCGGCGCTGGTTTCGGCGACCTGTTCGGCATTGCGGGAGAAAAAGGCGAGATCGGCGCCTTCTTCTGCGAATTGTTCCAATATGGCGCGGCCGATGCCGCGGCTACCGCCGGTGACGATGACCTTTTTGCCCTTGAGTTTAAGATCCATCTCTCTCTCCTTTTTGTTTCAGCCCGCCATTCATTCGTTCGGTGTCGCTGCCATTCCTGCAAACTGTACGACGATCTTGCCGTCGCTGATGGTAAAGGCATCGAACGCGCCACTGGTTCGAAAGGCGGTCGTCGTCGCTTCCCAATGGACCAGAGCATGATCGCCCGAGATCAGTTCCGCCGTTACTTCAAGACGGGTATCCTCGGGCCTGAATATTTCCGCGAAGACATGGTCATACAGCGCCCTGATCCGCGGTTTGCCCGCCACGACACCCGTGTCGCGCGTCATCATGACCGCATCGTCGGCATAGTCGGCGAGCAGCGCGTCGACATCTCCTTTCCGCCAGGCATCCAGATGCCGGCGCACGATGACTGTCATCTGCTCGCTCATTTCGCTCTCCCTGCCCGGCTTCTCATCTGGGCCGGCTGTCGATCAATCCGTAAGACGGTATGCCAGACTATCGTTGACGGGGCCCGAGTCAACCCATATCGTATACGACATAATGAAGTCAGGAAAAACATGCGAGAGGGCTCGGGGATGCTACCCATGCCGGGGCGCATTGCGAGCGAATCCTCTCTCGCACGAAGGAGAGAATGCATGAATTCTGCGGCAAGAGAGCTGTCCTTCCACCATCTGTCGGCGCAGGAAGTGGACCCAGTGGGCTTGATCGAGGCGGCTGCCCATGCCGGATTCGAGAATATCTGTACCTTCTTTCAGGATACGACCGACGACTCGATCAGCTTTCCACTGGTTTCGCGTCAGAATGCCGCGGCTGTCAGAGAAGCGTTGCGGTCTACGGGCGTCAAGATCTACAATGCCGAGATTTTCTTCCTCACGCCGGATACCCCGGTAGAGAGCTTCATTCCGGCGCTGGAGCTGGCTGCCGAACTGGGCGCGCGGCGCGCAACCGCGCTGATCGCAGACGAGGATTTCGGGCGGGGCACCGAAAATTTCCACCGGTTCTGCGATATCACGGCGGGTCTGAATATCGCGGCGGGCCTGGAGTTCATGGCTTTCACCTCCATCAAGACATTGTCCCAGGCGATGCAGGTCATCGGTGCTGTGGCTCATCCCAATGGATCGCTGGCGCTGGACATGCTGCACATGATCCGCAATGGATCGGGACCGGCGGATCTGGCACGACTGCCTGCGGGGACGATCGGCTATGTCCAGTTGTGCGATGGCCCGCTTTCGATTGATCCCGATCGCGCCTTCGAGGAAGCGGTGTTCAACCGGACTGCGCCGGGGCAGGGGGAATTTCCGCTGCTCGATGCGCTCGATCATATTCCGATCGACCGTTGCCTCTCGCTGGAGGTGCCGATGGATCGCCTGCGTGATCAGGGCATGGATATGCGGGCGCGCGCACGGTTGCTGCATGATAGCGCGCGGTCGGTGCTTCGCCAGCATGACGAACGCCGTCAGAGCAGCTTGCGCGAAACGGCCGCCCAATGATGCGGCAGCGGGTGGGCGGTTGGAACCCGCCCGCCCTGCTGGCTACTCCCTGTCCAGATATCTGCGGATGTGGGCATGCTGATGACGGATGACCTGTTCATGCTCCGACAGCCGGATGGCCTTGAAGGCGCCTGAACGCATGCCGCGCTGTACCTGCGCGGTCAGGCTGATATCCTCCCACAACAGCTGCGTGACGATGGCGATGATGTCCGGATCGTCGTGACGAACGCGGACCCGCTGCGGTCTTTCGCTTTCCACATGGTCGTTACTCGGCGGCATGTAATTGACGAAGTTCATCCCGGCATGGCCCAGTACCATGATGTGCAACTGGCATTGTTCCGGATCGGATGGATGCGGAAAATATTCCAGCAGCAGCACGCCTTCGGCATGGATGCTCCAGTGCATGTTTGGGAAAATGTTCATCGCCCAGTCGTCGGTGAGCTGATTGTCCGTCAATGTGCCGTAGATTTCAGCCGGACGGCCCGTCATCGCCCGTTTCGCCAGCTGGATTGACCGGCGAACCGTCCCGCTGTCGCCGTCATAGCTTTCCGGATCGATGCCGGCTGCCTCCAGCATGACGCGCTGGGCGGGATTGGCGGGCCCCACAGCGCCCTTGCGGCTGTTATGAACGGCGATCGGGGTGATCCGCCGCGCATGTCCATGAGGATAAAAGTCCATCTGCACTTCGCGATCATCGACCAGTCCTGCTGCCGCGGGATGGGCGATGTGCACATGATAATTCTCGCTGAACGCATCCAGCATCGTTTTCCAGTTGCAGGCCAGGTCGACCATGATGTCGTTGTGAACGATCAGTTCATCCAGTCTGTATCCGGCAAGAAGGTCGGGAATGTCGTCCAGATATTCGTGTAGAGGAGGCGCATTTTGGTCCATGCAGATAAAGACGAACCCGCCAAATGTGTCGCAACGGACCTGCCGGATGTCGAGTTGACCCGACAAGGACTCGCTGCAGAAAAGGTCACGGTCGGTAATCGACCGGCAGCGGCCTTCGCGATCATAGCTCCAGCTGTGATAGGGACAGACAAAGACGCTGGTCCGGCCGAAATCATCGGAGACCAGCCGTGCGCCGCGATGCTGGCAGACGTTGTGAAAGGCCGACAGGCGGTCTTCGGCGCTGCGCGTGACGATGAAGGATTCGGGGCCGACCACGGCTTGCAGCCATGACCCGACACGGGGCAGGTCGGAAACGCGACCGACATTGATCCACGTCTTGGTCCAGAGCCGATCCCATTCGAGCTGACGATAGCGCGGGTCGATGTAGAGTGCGGGATCAACCTGGTAAAAATCGCGATGATCCGGTGTAACGGCGTCAAGCGGTGGCGACTTCCGTTCCTTCGGACTAGGCTTTCCGGGTACGGGCAGAGGTGTCTCGCCCAGGACGAAGTTTTTTGTGGTCGTGGACATTTGATCCTCTCTTTTTATCTTTATCGTATACCATTTGAAGTGGTAAGTCTGTCAACCAGGGTTGCAGGCATCGGTCGATCACTCAGAAGAGTGGCAATATAAAAATCATAGTTTGAGGAGACGGAAAACAATGATCGCCTATTCTTCAAAGGGGCAGGTCCTTCTGCTAGGGAGCTGCGCAGTTTTGGTGTCACCCGGGCTGGCTTTGGCCCAGGACCAATGCTGCACTCGGACGACCTGCTGACGAAGGTCGAAGGCGCAAAGGCCATCGCCGATTATTTGCGCGGATTGATTGCGGAACGGCGCTGGACTAGCGGCGCTACGAAATGGGTATGGGCTGGCTCTGGTGCACCTGTTCGCTGCTGATGCAGCCGGCTGACACTGCCGCTGTGATGACCGAGCGGCATGCGGCGGCGGTCGAGGATCATGATACGCTGGGCGCTCTGGGCGTCTGATGAAGAATGGCGATGTCGCGTTCGCGTGGCAATCAATTCAAACAACAAAGGAAAGTGATAATGGAGAAGAGCAAACGTCTGGAGGGCAAGGTTGCGATCGTCACCGGTGGCGGACGCGGACTTGGAAGGGCTGAAGCATTGGCGTTGGCGGAAGCCGGCGCGCGCCTGATCGTGAACGATCTGGGCGCCAGTCCGACCGGCGAGGGCGATCATGAGAATGTCGCGCAATCCGTGGTCGAGGAGATCAAGGCCATGCGCGGCGAGGCGGTGGCCAATGGCGATGATATCGCCACCATGGCTGGCGGGCGCAATCTGGTCGAAGCGGCGATGGATAGCTTCGGCCGCGTCGACATTCTCGTCAACAATGCCGGCATAGCGCGTCCCTCCCCGATTTACGAAATGTCCGAAGCGGACTGGGACGCTGTCATCGCGGTGCATCTGAAGGGGCATTTCACCACCATTCGTCATGCCGCGCCACTGATGATCAAGCAACGCAGCGGCGTGATCATCAACACGGCATCGCAGTCGGGTCTGGGCCATTGGGGCATGTCCAACTATTCGGCGGCAAAGGAAGGCGTGGTCGGCTTCACGCGATCGGTGGCGCGAGATGTGGGGCAGTTCGGCGTGCGCTGCAACGCCGTACGTCCCCTGGGCATGACCCGTCTGGGCACGCCCGCGGTCATGGAAACGGTCCGATATTCCCAGGAGGAACTGGGCATACCCGCCAATGGCAATGTCTGGGTCGGGGCGACGACCAACATCCCGCTTCCTGAACAGGTGGGGGTCTGCGTCGCCTGGCTGTGCACTGACGCCGCCGCCAATGTGAACGGGCGGACCTTCTTTGCGGGGGGCGGATCGATCGGCCTGTATCCTGAACCGGATCTGGAGCGGTCCTGCCATCAGCCCGGCGGCTGGACACTGGATACGCTGGATGAAGGGGCGCGGGCCTATCTGGTCGGTGATCTCACAAACATGTTCCAGGGACGTGGGGTTTCGCGATAAGAAAAAACCATAGACCCCGGTCGGAAGGGGCGGTTTTTGGGGCAGAGGGATGATGCGATGAGTGGCGGAGTACTGGAAAGCATTTTGATCGTCTATCAGAATGCGGTGGAAGGGCGTCAGGACAGCTATGATGACTGGTACACCAATATTCATATTCGTGACGCCATGCGCCTCGACGGGGCGATAGCGACACAGCGTTTCATCACCTCTCCGCAACAATCGATCGTGGATGGCCGGACCGTCGACCCCGGTTATTTCGCGCACACCATTTATGAGTGGGAAAGCGCGGCCAAATCGGTCTTGGGCCACAAGGAGCGTGTGGGAACGGCATCCATGGAAGTGATCCGCGACGCGTCTTTCGACGGATTGCGCGATTATTTCTTTCGCCCGGTTTTCCTGTCGCACGGATGGACCCGGGAAAAGGGCTTCCGGCGAGGCGAAGATGTGATCACCGCGCTCATTCTGCCCAAAGAAAGGGATGAGGTCGGTTTCAGTCAGTGGTTCGAGCAACATCACGCGCCGGACACATTGAAATTGCCCGGCTTCGGCAGCGTTGGCCTGTTCAGCTATCATGAGGAACAGTCGCTGCCGACTCCGTTTCGTTTCCCCCTGGTTGCGATTTACGGTGTAACCGATCGCTCCGCAGCCGTGCAGGCCTGGACGGGCGCGGCTCTGGACCTGAGCAGCCGCGCGGAAGAGGTGGAAATGGGGTGCTGGCAGGCCCGTATCCCCAGATTGCGGTCGGAAGATGTGATCGATCCACCAGCGAAAGCGGCAGCGGAGGAAAGGCGCGCTCGTCAGGCCTATGCGGGTCAATTCCTGTCGGCGGACGAGATCGCCGGGCTGCTATAGCCTATGGCAACCGCAGCCTTCGCCGGGGCGCGAAGGGCGAGACGGCACCATATCATCCGGTATCTGATAATATATTAATATACAGTACGCATCAGCATTTTATGCGTGCATCTTATCGACCGATGCGTCATAAAATAACACGGCGTATCTTGCCGTACATCCAGAAGAAGATTCGATGAAAAACAGGGAACAATCCGCCGGCAAGGTGGAAGATTTAGGAGAGGAGCCTTCGGCGCAACAGTTCGCCTTTGGCTATCTGGTACACGACGTGTCGCGCATCCGGCGGACCGTCATGGACCTCATCATGCGGCCTTATGGCATCACCCGGTCGCAATGGTCGGTGCTCAGCGCCCTGTCGCGCGGCGGCAATAACGGAATGATGCAGGTCGATCTCGCCCGGCTGATGGAGGTCGGGAAGGTGACCGTTGGCGGCCTTGTGGATCGGCTGGAAGCGTCCGGCCATGTCGAGCGCAGGGCGGATGCAACGGATCGTCGCGCCAAGCGGGTCTTCATCACGGAACGGGGGTTCGAGGTCATCCACTTGATGGTGAAGGTGTCTTCCGACGTCAATCAACGGATACTCTCGGGACTGACGGCCCAGGAGGTTGAAGGCGCTGAAAAAGTTCTTTCCATTGTGAAAAAGAACCTCAAGGAAGTTCTGGCAGAAAAGCTCGCCGCGAATGGATCAAAAATATCCAGTCTTGCAGAAATGAATGCTGACATGAGGAATGGGATCTGAAGGCATGTGGTGAAGCTGCTATGGGATGGAGCTTTAAATGTATTTCATGATATTTGCCGCCGATCGACCCGATATGCTGGAAAAGCGATTGGAGCATCGGCAGCGCCATGTGGATTATTGGATCGCCCAAGGCGACATATTGAAGGTTGCTGGCGCCATGCTCAGCGACGATGGCCCCGATGCGTCACCCGTCGGCAGTTCTTTCCTGCTGGAGGCAAAGGATGAAGAGGCGGTTCGCGCATTGCTTGCGGCCGATCCGTTCATGACGGAGGGCATCTTCGCGGAAAATCCGACCATTCAGCCGGTCCGCCCTGCTTTGGGCAGCTGGCGGCAGGATTGACTTTGATTGGGGGGAGCGACGACAGGACGTCGCTCCCATTTGTCTAGGCCTGTGGCCCCCGGCCCGTCAGTCTTCGCCGATGTAGATCAATTTCTTACTGCTATTGGAACCAGCGAACAATTCTTCAAGAACATTCGTGATCTTGTCGATCCCGTTCTCCACATCTTCGTCATGGACGAGTTTGCCGGCCAGCAGCAGATCCGTCATTCGGTCAATGGCATCGCCAAAGCGGGCAACATGATCGAAGATCACAAATCCCGTCCAGCTGAGCGTGCGCATCAATATTTCGCGCTCATTTCGCAGCCCCATCGGCGGCGGGTTCCAGCTGGGCGTCGCGGCTGTGCCGCACTGAATGATGCGTCCGTTTTTCGCCATGGCGCGGATGGCGGTGTCCAGAATCCAGCCTCCGGTATTGTCGAAATAGATGTCGAAACCCTCGGGTCGCGCCGCCGCCAATGTCGCCGCCAGATCACCGGTCTTGTAGTTGAAGGCCGTATGATAGCCATAGCGGCTGACGCAGCGTTGGATCTTGTCGTCGCTTCCGGTCAGGCCGACGACATGAGCGCCGGCCTGCCGGGCAATCTGTCCGACGACGCTGCCGACGGTTCCGGCTGCGGTCGATACCAATATGGCTTTGCCCTCCGTTGGCGGCGCAATGTCATGCAGCGCCAGCCACGCTGTGACGCCGGGCATTCCCAGAACGCCTGCATAGGCCGGCAGGGGCGCCCGGGGCGTGGGAATATGGGAAAGCAGGTCAACCCGCGTCACGATGGCATAATCCTGCCAACCCAGGAAGCCATAGACGATATCGCCCTGCGCGATGGTCGGGTCGCGGCTTTCGATCACGATGCCGATCGCCAGTGCGCGCATCGGCGCGCCGATCGGGGTAATCGCGGGGTTGCTGGCCCAGCCGCGCTGGACCGGGTCCGCGGATAGATACAGGTTGCGCACCAGCAGTTGGCCCGGACCGGGGGCCTCGCGCGCAACATCCTTACGCTCAAAATCGCTCGTTCGCGGTGTGCCTTCGGGACGTTTGGCCAGCACGATCTGGCGGTTCTTTTCGGGTGTCGAAAAGGGCGGAATGTGGGTGGTCATGATATGTTCCGGAAATATATCAGAAAGTAGTCAATCGCTAGTGCGGCCTTTGCCCAGCGTCAACCGCCGGAGGCAAGTGGTGAGCGTTGCTTTGCCGCGACCTGCATTTGCGAACAGGCGGGGAAGGCAAGAACCCTCCCCGCCTGTCTTATTCGATGGCGATCACCGTCGTCCCGGCGCGTCCTTCGGGTCGTCGCTCACATAACGGCTCAGCGTCTGTTGCATGTGCCGGATGCGGACTTCCTGATAGGCCGAATAGATGATGTCGGCGTCGCCGCCATTGCGGATGCCGTCCTGGCACATGCGAAGGCCGGTCACGTCCTGGTCATAGATTTCCCCATGCCAGGGCGGGAGAACGCCGGCGGCCGCAAAAGAGCCGTCATTCCCCAGATCGACAACCTCCACTTCCGGAAGGAAGTCGGCATTGGCCGGCTTGGGCTTGAAGATCATGAATTCAAATGTGGACCGGTTGGGATTGCCGCGCTCGGGCAGGAAGCGATAGGCATAGGGATAGCCAAGCGACCGGAACAGGATGATGTTCGGGAACAGCGAATATTGAACGGCGTCGGCCGCTTCGGAATCCGAGACGTGCGAATAGTCACGCCCATGCGCTTCGCTCATCGCCGCGCGCATGCTTGCCGCCATGAAGTGGCGCGCCTTCACACCCTCTTCCAGACGGGGGGCTTCGCCGCCGCCGAACACCAGGGCCAGGGCGGAATCCAGAATTTCCTGCTCCGAAAGCGCCTTGGGCAGCTGATCGCTCATGACGCCAGTGGGTTCCAGGAACCGGCTGACATGCGGGTCGTCGGCCCAGACATCATATTGGGTGCTGGCATCGCCGCCAAAGGGTAGGGCCTGAGCGTGGATACCGGCCAGGTGGAAGGATTCCACGAAGCCCTCGATGCAGGTTTTCCAGTTGGCATCCATATTCTTGCGGATGACCGTCGCCAGATACATGTCCGAAAAGGACCAGTCGGCAAAATGCGCCGGCAAATGGCCCAGATAGTCCGTCAACGGCGGCGCATCCGGATCGCGGTTGATGAAGACAAAGCCGTCCCAGCACTCCACCCGTGCTTCGGGCAGGTTCATCTTATCTTCCTGCAACTCAGGGAAATCCCAGCGGGAAGGAACATGGGCGAGCGTGCCATCAAGATTCCAGGTGAAACCGTGGAAGGGGCAGGCCAGCTTGCGGACGCTGGTATTCTCCGAACACAGCTTCATGCCCCGGTGCAGGCAGCTGTTATAATAGGCGCGAATCTGATCGGGTTCGGACCGCACGATGACGAAGGAAGCGCCGGGGCTGTCGTAGACGAGGCAATCGCCAACCTCGGGAATCTGCTCTTCGCGACAGGCCATCTGCCAGACGCGCGGCCACATGCGCTCATCCTCCAGCGCGGCGAAGGCGGGGCTGCGATAACGGTCGCGGGGTACATGCGATACCGGGACGTCCAGCTCGGAATATTCGCGTAGCACGGCGGGCGCGGGAAAGGGATCATCGGCGATGACCTGCTGGAAGAGGGGGGCAGCACTCTGGCGATAATCGGGCGCGACCTTTGTTTGGTTACCCATGCTTCCTTCTCCACAAGATTATGATCGTCCATCGGCGCCACAGCGTCCGAAATTCTCTGGCAGTGAACATAGCGTTCCGCGCTCCAGAGTCAATATCGTATGCTAGCATAGTATTATAGCGCTGGCGCTCGCGCATTCTGATTGCTAGCATATGATGTGATTACGAACTAAATGGCGTTCCGGATGGCTTTCGAAGGGCGCGCGGCGTCGAGGGGTTGAGAAACTATGGATATCGAAAAAATCAGGAATATCGCGATTGAACCGATCGTGCAGTCTTATGACAAGCGCGACACGATCCTGTTCGCGCTGGGTCTGGGCTACGGGTCGGACCCGCTGAACGAAGAGGAACTGCCCTTCGTTTACGAGAAGGATCTGCGGTGCGTTCCGGCCTATGCCAATATTCTGTGCCATCCTGGTTTTTGGGCGCAAAAACCTGAATTCGGTATCGACTGGGTCAAGATTCTGCACGCCGAGCAGAATCTGGTCATGCACAAGCCATTGCCCGCCACGGGCACAATCCGCGGCGAGTATCGAGTCGCGGGTATTGAGGACAAGGGCGAGGGGCGCGGCGCGCTGCTGCACCAGGAAAAGGACCTCTATAATGACGCCAATGGGGACCATCTGGCGACCGTGCGCTCCACTCTGTTCATGCGTGGCAACGGCGGTGAGGGCGGTTTCGGCGATACCATGCCGCCGGCCGAGCCCGTTCCCGATCGCGCGCCCGACCGGGTCGTGGAGATTCCGACCCTGCCTCGTCAGGCGTTGATCTACCGTCTGAGCGGCGACTGGAATCCGCTGCATGCCGAACCCGCCATCGCGCGCAAGGCCGGCTTTGAAATGCCGATCCTGCATGGCCTGTGCAGCAAGGGCCTGGCCAACCGCGCCATCCTGTCGGCCTATTGCGACAATGATGTCGCGCGCTTCAAGTCGATGTTCGTGCGGTTCAGCAAGCCGGTGATGCCTGGCGAAACGATCCGCGTCGAGTTCTTCGAAGAAGGTAATGGCAAGCTGCGCTTCCGCGCCGTCGCCGTTGAGCGCGATGTGGTGGTTCTCGATCGCTGTTCGGCGACGGTGGCCTGACACCCCTCCTATCCAGGAAAGAAGTGCGTAGATGCGTTGCCTCATCCTTTATTATTCAATGACCGGTCAGGCCCGGAAGGGGGCCGAACTGGCTGAGGATGCGGCGCGCGCCGCAGGGTGGGACGTGACATCGTGCCGGATCAGCATGAGTGATCCGGCCGATGTCCTCGCCCGCCCCATGAATGTCGCCGCGTCGAAGAAATGGACGCAGGGTGCCCAAAAGGGGATGGTCGTCCCCGTCGCTTATGAACCGGCCGCCGCCGTCGCGCAGAAATATGACGCCGTGCTGCTGTTCACCAACACGTGGGGCGATAACCCTTCAGTCCCCGTGCGGTCCTTTCTGGAAGGCGCCGAGGCGCAGGCGTTGCTGGCGGACACGCCCTTTGCTGTTTATGTGGTTTGCCGCCGGTTGTGGGAGAAGAATTTGTCGATCGTCCGCGCATTGGCGGAAGCTGCCGGCGGACATTTTCTGGGGGGTGAGCCCTTCATGCACCCGGGCGGGCAGATCGGCAGCCTGATCCAGACAGTGACCTATCTGTATCGCAACGATGGCGGGCGGAAGCGGTTCCTGGGCTTTCCCTTGCCCCGTTACGGCCTGTCGGACGACGCCGTGGCGCGGCTTCCCGCCTTCACCAATGAAATGTTGGCGAAGGTCGACCTTCACTGAGTTGACATCGGGTGCCCCTATGAAAAGGTTGACGGACGAGAGCAAATGACCAGCGCAGCGCATGAATATAATCGCGTCGTCCCCCTTGAGGGTGGGCATAATTTCCGCGACATAGGCGGGTATCGGACGCGTGACGGCAAGACGGTTGCCACGGGTCTGGTCTATCGGTCAGGCACGATGTCCGAACTGTCGGATCGCGACCATGCCGTTCTGGACACGCTGGGTCTGCAAGTGATCTGCGACTTTCGTTCGACCAGGGAACGGTCGCGCCGGCCGTCGCGGTTGCCGGAGGCGGCGACCTATGAAATCTGGTCGCGCGATCATCAGATGAGCGCAGGCGACCTGACGGAAGCCATGCAGCATCCGGGCGCGACGCCTGAAAAGTCGCGCCAGCTGATGATAGAGGCATATTATGATCTCGCCTATGAACAGGCACCATCCTATCGGGAACTGTTCCAGCGGATCGCCTATGGCTCGCTGCCGCTGGTCTTCCATTGCGCGGCTGGCAAGGATCGCACAGGCGTTGCGGCTGCCCTGCTGCTGGATATGTTGGGCGTGTCGCGCGATCAGGTGCTTGCGGACTACACACTGACCGACCAATTTTTCTCGCGTGGCTGCGAATTGGTGACGAAGGATCCGGTCGCCAGCAACCTGTCGGGTGTCGCGCGCGAAATCTGGGAGCCGATGATGCGCGCCGATCCGGCCTATCTGGGCGCCATGTTCGATACGATTGAAGCCCGGCACGGATCGGCCGAAGGCTTCATCCGGGAAGAACTCGCCCTTGATGATGATGGGGTGGAGGCGATCCGGACACGTCTGCTCGTCTGAACGATCGCCGACGTCGCCTCCTGGTTGAGGCGGCGTCAGCGATTGTTATTCAGGCCGGGATCGACTGTAGGGATGTATCCGCGGTATGTTCGCTTGTCGGTGGTCTGGTCTGTCTCAGTTCCGCGATGGGTCTGCGAAGGACACGACGGTCAACCCCCCGTCGGTGAAAAGTTCCGCCGCCGTCATGTAGCTCGAATCCTCGGACGCGAGAAAGGTAACGACCTTGCCAAATTCGGCGGGCAGCCCCATCCGGCCCATAGGTATGGCGTTTTTGAGCGCCCGGACGTGCGGCAACGCCTGCACTTCCGGATTATCGATCATTTCGGTCAGATGCATGCCCGGATGGATCGAATTGCACCGGATATTGTCCCCGCGCAGTCCGCAATGAACCGCGGTGGTCTTGGTCAGATTGGCCAGCGCCGCCTTGCTTGCGCCATAGAGCGAGGTGGTGGGCAGGACCATGGCGGTCGAATTGGACGAGACGTTGATGATGGAGCCGCCATCATTCTTCCGCATGGCGGGCAGCACGGCCTTGATCCCCAGGAACGCGCCCAGCAGGTTGACGTCGAGGATCGACTGGAACTGTTCGAGCGTCGCTTCCTCGATATCGATCGGGATGTTGATGCCAGCATTGTTGACGAGGCAGTCCAATCGGCCCCAGCGCGCCACCGTATCTTCCACAATGGACGCCCATTGTGCGGCGTCGCGGACGTCCAGATGGACATAATGCGCTTTGTGACCTTCAGCCGTCAGCCGGGCGGCCCGTTCCTGGCCGGCGGCGTCGATCACATCCGCGATGATGACCGAAGCTCCTTCGGCGCACAGCGCATCGACCGCGCTCCCGCCCAGACCGCGTGCGCCGCCGGTGACGATGGCGACCTTACCGTTCAATCTACCCATGGATTCTTCCTTCCGACCATCAGGAGCGCACGGGCGCGTAGGGCGCATCCGTGGCGAGCGTCAGCGTCTCATTGACCACGGATCGCGCGAGAAGGGAGAGGATTTCCGGGAAGTCCGGGTCCGCCTTCAGCGCTTCTACAGCCGTGAAATAGGTATTGGCGTCGGGTACGTCCCAGATGTGGATGACGGTATTCAGCCGCTCGACCTGCTGGATCATCGCATGCAGCATCTTGCAACCGCGAGCTTCCATCTTCTCCCTGACCTTGGGGGCGACGGACATGAAGTCGATCACCCCGGCATAGGACAATTCCAGCCGTGCCACCAGATACATGGCATCCCTCCTGACGTGGCGATTATTCCGCCTGTTCCAGAAAATATTTGCGAATGGCGGCGCGTTGCACCTTGCCCGATGCGGTGCGGGGCAGTGTGACCCCCACTTCGATGCGCCGAGGAATCTTGTATGCTGCCAATGACTTGCGGGCGAAGGCGATCACCTCCTCCGCGTCAACCTCATGGCCCGGTCGGAGTTCGAGCGCGGCCGTCACGCCCTCACCCCATTTGGGATGGGGAAGGCCGAACACGGCGCAGTCCAGGATTGCGGGATGGTCGCGCAGCACCGCCTCGACCTCCGCAGGATAGACGTTTTCACCCCCTGACACGATCATGTCCTTGATACGATCGGTCAGGAACAGATAGCCGTCCTTGTCGAGCCGTCCGCCATCGCCGGATCGATACCAACCATCGATCAGCGCCTCCGCCGTGGCTTCGGGCTTGTTCCAATATTCGATCAGGACGCCGGGACCCTTGACCCAAATCTCTCCGGGCGTGTCGATCGGCAAAAGCTCGGCATTGGGGCCGCGGATCGCGATGCTGAAGCCCGGCAATGGCCGACCGACCGAGCGCAGCAGATAGGGATTGCCCGCGTCATGTTGATCTGGACCCAGGATCGACATAGTGCCGGTGACTTCGGTCATGCCATAATATTGCAGGAAACGGCATCCAAGCCGATCCACCGACCGTTCAAGCAGCGCCGGGTCCATTGAAGCGGCGCCATAATGAATCCCTCGCAGCGAGGGGGCGCGGACGCCGCGTGCATCCATTTCACCGATCAGTGCCCGAACCAGCGTCGGTACGATGAACGTCCGGGTGATGCCATGTTCAAGGCAGTTGTCGAGAATGACCGCAGGATTGGTGTCGGCGATGACATGCGCGGTCCCGCCCCGAACCAGCGCGGTGCACACCCAGGACATGCCGCCAATATGGAAGGAGGGGAGGGGGGACAGGAGTATTTCATCATCGCGCCAGTCCGCGAAGAAGCCCGACACATTTTCGATATGACGGGCGATGCCCAGCGCATATTGCGACGTGACCACGCCCTTGGGACGGCCGGTAGTTCCGCTGGTATAGAGCTGAAGGCAAGGCGCGCGCGGATCAAGGGGAATGCGGGGGGCAGGCGCGGCGGCAACGATGCGCGCCCGCAGGCCTTGCGGTCCGTCTTCATCGACCAGCAACAGGGGTAGCCCCCGGCTGTCGGCTTCCTTGACAATGCCGGCAAATTCGCTGTCTGCGACGATCAGGCTGACCGCGCTGTCTTCCAGGACATAGCGCGTTTCAGGCGCGGTGTTGCGCCAGTTGACCGGGACCATCACCGCGCCAGCGCGGATCGCACCGATCAGCAGCACGAAAAACAGGTCGTTATTCTTGCCCATATAGGCAAGGCGCCCGCCCGCGCCGACGCCATGTTCGGCAAGCAGGGTGACAGCCGCGTCGCATGCCCGATCCAGTTGCGCATAGGTCCAGCTGTAGGCGCCGAAGACCAGCGCCTGTTTGTCGGGCGTCAGGGCAGCGAAATGATTGGGATAATCCGAAGGCAGGATCAGCCCGCTCTCATCGAGAGCGGGCCCTTCTGCAAACGCCATGCCGTCGGCGATGCCGCCGACCGGCAGGGCGATGTCAGAAAGCGACATTGTCGCCCCCCTTGGTTTTCATCATTTGGCGGGCTTCGGCCGGGGTCGCGACGGTCAGGCTGAGTTCTTCCAGTACGCGGCGGATCTTCGCCACCTGCACGGCGTTGGACGAGGCTATTTCGCCCTTGCCGGCATAGAGGCTGTCTTCCAGGCCGACGCGCACGGAGCCGCCCAGCAAGGCCGACAGCGTGACCAATCGCATCTGATGCTTGCCTGCCGCCAGCGCCGAGAAAATAAAATCCTCACCGAACAGACGGTCCGCCGTGGTCTTCATGTGCATCACATTTTCGGGATCGGGACCGATGCCGCCCAATATGCCGAAGACGCCCTGGATGAAGAAGGGCGGCTCGACCATCTTGCGATCGACGAAATGCGCCAGATTATAGAGATGACCGACATCGTAACATTCAAACTCGTAGCGCGTGCCCTGTTCGGACAGTTCCGTCATGGCCCGTTCAATCTGTGCGAAGGTGTTCGACAGGATGAAGTCCTTGGTCATTTCCAGATAGGGCTTTTCCCAGTCGAACTTCCACTCGCTCGTCTTGGCGCCCGCGCCGGAGATGTTGAAGTTCACCGAGCCCATGTTCATCGAACAGACTTCCGGCTTGAATTTCTTCGTCGGCGCCAGGCGATCGGCCAGGCTCATGCCCAGCCCGCCGCCGGTGGTGATGTTCAGGATCGCGTCGGTCGACTGCTTGATGCGGGGCAGGAACTGGGCGAACAGCGCCGGGTCCTGCGAGGGCTGACCCGTGTCGGGATTGCGCGCATGCAGGTGCAGCATCGCCGCGCCTGCTTCCGCCGCCGCGATGGCTTCCGCCGCGATCTGGTCCGGCGTGATGGGCAGGTAGGGGGACATGGTGGGCGTGTGGATCGAGCCGGTGACGGCGCAGGTGATGATGACCTTGTCTGTACGCTTCATTTCGTTCCGGCGCCTTGCACGCCCCTCCATGTTCGATGTTCAATATTCTCGGGTTCGGCCAATCAGATCAGGAGATTTCGCCCAGGATGGTGCCGACCTCATACACTTCGCCCGGCTGCTTCAAGATCTTCAGCGTGCCCGACACAGGCGCTTCGACTTCCTGAGTCGACTTGTCACTCTCCAGGGCGAACAGGGGTTCCCCCGCCTTCACTTCGCCGCCATCGGCGACCAGCCATTCGGCCAGCGTGCCTTCGTTCATCGAAAAACCAAGCTTGGGCAGGATGATTTCCGTTGCCATATTCAATCCTTCCTTTGGGATCGGCGAACGTCCGCCGATCGTAAACATGCGGGCTATGAAGTAATCTAGCGTACCGGTTTCGTCCAGCAAATTGCGCAGATTTTCTTCATTTGTGGGGGAGGACGTTCGCCACGCTGCCGCGCATCACCGCCGCCCCTCTTTTCATCGTTGCGATTTCCGACTGATAGCTGTGGCACTCCGCAAGGCGACGGGCCGCTGGAAACAGGTTTGACATTATTCAACAAATGATGAATATAAGAGTCTATCAAGATTGAGTCGTGCCATGTCGATTTCGCCCATCACTGCTGACGCTGCCCGCCGGGGTCGCGGGCGTCCTCGCGCCGGGGCGGGCGGGGCGAGGGCTTCGGTGCCCGAGATGCTGCTGTCCGCTGCCATCGGACAGTTTGCCGCGCATGGCTATGACGCTGTGGGAGTAAGGCAAATCGCTGCCCATGCGGGCGTGGATGCCGCCATGATCGTTCATCATTTCGGTTCGAAACTGCTGCTGTGGCAGGCGGCGATCGATCAGTTATCGTGTCAGATGCTGGGCGCGCTGGAAAGCTTGCCGGTGAACGCAGCGGCCGACCCGGACGTTGGCAGGCGTCTGGATCAGGCTGTGGGCCAGATCGTCGATATGCTCTGCGACACGCCGGCATTGTCGGCTTTCATCCTGCGCGAAGTCGTCCTGGAAAATGACCGGTCGGACTATAGCTACGAACGGTTGGTCAAGCCGATCCACGACAGGCTGCGGCCGTTGATTGTCGAATATTCCGGCCCACAGGGCGGTGTCGACGCCGACTATCTGTTCGTCGCCCTGACCGGCGCCGTCGTCAGCACGGTTGCGGCACGGCGATTGTTCGACCGGATGTCCCGCGAGCCGCAGGATGACCGTGAATTCCGCAATCTTCTGAAGAACACAGTTTCCGCTCAATTGGCCGTTCGCGTCGGCCGCACCTCCGAATCCACCTGACCGAGGAGAGAAATCATGTCCAAAGCTGCTGTTACCGATGACACGCCGCTCAGTTTCGCTGACCCCGCAGTCCAACGCTGTCCCTTCTCCAGCTATGATCGACTGCGTGACGACCGTCCGGTCTATCATGATCCGCTGACCGGCAATTATGTCCTGACCCGCTATGAAGATGTTCGCAAGGCACTGCTCAACGTCAAGGCGCTGCGTAACCGGACCGGCCTCAATTCGACTCGTTCAGACCCGACGGCCAACCGTGTCTTCGAGGAAAAGGGCTGGTTGCCGATCGACACGCTGGTGTCCAACGATCCGCCGGATCATCGCGTCTATCGCACCTTGGTCGACAAGGTGTTCACCCCGACGCGGGTCGTGGCCCTAGAACCCCGCATCGAGGAAATCATCAACGAGCTGATCGATGCTTTTATCGACGCGCCTGAGATCGATTTTCTCCAGGCCTTCGCCGTGCGCCTGCCCATGTATGTGATCGCCGAGCAGCTCGGCGTACCTCGCGAGCATATGGACCGCTTCAAACTGTGGTCGGATGTCTCTGTGGAATCGGTGAGCCCTGTCCTTACGTCCGAGCGGGAGGTCGAGATCGCGGAAATCCTGACGGACATGCAACGCTATCTGGCTGCGGAAATCGAATGCGTGCGCGAAACGCCCAACGATACGCTGATCAGCCATCTGGCGAACACCGATACCGACGGCCGTCTGCTGGACATGCGCGAACTGCTCAGCATCATCCACCAGTTGCTGGTGGCGGGGAACGAGACGACGACCACGACGCTCGCTTCGGGGATGAAGCTGTTCATCGAACAGCCGGCGCTGGCTGAGGAAATCCATCAGAATCCGGCACGGGCAAAGCCGTTCGTGGAAGAAACGCTGCGCACGCTTTCGCCTATCCAGGCGCTGTTCCGGCGCGTGGCGGAGGATGTGGAAATCGCCGGCGTCACCATCCCGGCGGGATCGCTTGTCGAGGTGCGCTACGGCGCGGCGAACCGCGATCCGAAACAATATGCGGAACCGGCGAAAGTCGATCTCGACCGCCCCAATGCCGCGAGTCATCTTGCCTTCGGCGCGGGACCGCATCTGTGCATCGGCAACCAGCTGGCGCGGGGCGAGCTGCGTCTTGCGTTCCAGATTTTGACGCGGCGGTTGACGAATTTCCGGGCGACGCGGGGTGACGACAGCTATAGCTGGATGACCAGCTATATCGCCCATGGCCCCGACCAATTATGGATGGGGTTCGACAGGCGATGACCTTCCGGCCTGAGCCTGGAAGACTGAAGGCGCGGGCGGCATCGCCCGCGCCTCTTCATGATCAGGCAAGGCTGTCCAGAACGTCGAGATCATCAATGGCGGTTGCGATCCGGCGGATGAACTCGACGGTGATGTCGCGCGGCTGCATGTCGGGCACCTCCTTTGACGGGGTCAGCGTCATCGTCCACCAGGCGAGCGTGGTCAGCATCTGCTGGCGATAGTTAAACCACGCTTCCTCGAAGGGCACCGTTTCGCCGCCCGCGGCAGCGAAGGCGTCAAGATAATGGCGCAGCAACTGCTCTTCCCAGTCGCGCCGCTGCTCGACGGTCAGCGCCGTCGAGATGGTGTAGGCGACATCGCGCGACCAATGCCCCTTCGACGTAACCTGCCAGTCGGACAGGCCCATGCGACCGTCATTGGTGATGTACCAGTTCTTCAGATGCACGTCGCCGTGCGTGATGGTGAGCGGCAGTTCCCCATGGCGGGCCGAAGCCTTGATGGTCGCGGGCCACACCTCCGCCTCGCGGGCGAACAGGCGGGGCGGTATGACGTCGGCGGCCTCGCGCAGTCCAGCCTCGCACATGCTCTTGAAGTCATGATCGCGATCGAGGGCCGCGAACCGGTTGTCATAGCGGAACATATGGCCCAGTTCGCCATCCAGTTGCGGCGACCGATAGAAACGCCCGTGCAGTTTGGCGAGCACCTCCATCTGGTCCTTCGCCCGCTCCAGCGTCATCTGGGTATGGTGCGAACAGAAGCTGACCTTCCCGGCCAAATCCTTCAGCATCACGATCGATGCGTAGGATTCAGTGTCATAGACGGCTAGATAGGCTTCGGGCGCTTCGATATCGAGTTGCGGCCGAATCTGATTATAGAAGGTGGTTTCGCTGAGCAGCGCGGAGGTCGACAGGAGGATGCGATTGAGCAGGTCTACCGTCGCCTTGCAGAAAACCGACTTCGGAAGGCCGAGCTGTTCGCCCGCCTCATTATACTCCACGAAAACGCGGCGCCGGTTCGATGTGCCGGAATCGGGCTCGTCCAGCGAGACGGAGACGACCTTTGCCTCCGGATGGTCCTTGCACAGGATATGGGTCATCCATTCCGGCGTGATCGCCTCATAGCGCCAGGGAATGTCACTCGGCTTGACTGCGGGGCGGTCTTCCCGCTGATCGCGTTCAAAGGCAGCCTTGATGCGTTCGATTTTGTCCGACGTCATATCCGTAAACTCTCTTGATGCCTTTGCGGGGACTGGGTCGGTGTCTTATTAATATTCTAGCGAACAATATCAATGCGAACGATGATGAGCTATCGAATATCCCGCAAACCCGCCGATTTTATGCTGTCGGCTGCCTACCGGCTCGCCTCTCCGATCCAGCGGGATGCGCAGGGCGCCGCGGGCGAATCATCGCATGTCATGAAGAGAGGAGTGGCAATGGAAGATAAGCGTTTTCTGGGTAAAGTGGCCGTCATTACGGGGGGCACGCGCGGCATCGGCCTTGCCACCGCCGAATATCTGGCGCGGCGTGGGGCGCGGGTGGCGCTCTCATCCCGGAAGGCGGAGGCCTGCGAGGCGGTGCAGCAGCGGTTCGAAGCGGAAGGGCTCGGCTGTATCGCGGTGCCGGGGCATGCCGCGAACGATGCGGACGTTGCGCGTCTGGTCGACGAAGCGGTCAGGGTCTTTGGGGGCATCGACATAGCGATCGCCAATGCCGGGATCAACCCCGTCTTCGATCCTCTGACCGACGTCGCCGACGACAGTTGGGCCAAGGTCATGGACACCAATGTCGGAGGCCCTCGCCGTCTGGCCCGGCACGCGCTGCCGCACATTGCTGAGCGAGGCGGCGGCGCGATGGTGTGTGTGTCATCGGTCAATGCGCGCGTCGGCATGATCGGCAGCGGCGCCTATGGCGTGTCGAAAGCCGCGCTCGAGCAGATGGTGCGGCAGCTGGCGGTCGAGTGGGGAGGGCAGGGCGTGCGTGTCAACGGGGTTGCGCCCGGCACAACCGCGACCGATATGATCCGGGCCTTGCAGGAGCGGCCCGACTTCATGAACACGATCCTGCGCGGCACGCCGCTCCGTCGTATCGCCGATCCGGAAGATGTCGCCGCCGTCATCGCCTTCATGGCGTCCGATGGCGCCCGCCATGTGACCGGCCAGACTCTGGTGGTGGACGGCGGCCAGACGATCAGTCGCGGCTGAGGGCTATAAGGAAGGCACCCCAGCATCGATGGCGGCGGGCGCACACGTCACCCGCCGCCATCGAAAGTCAGGCTAGGCGATCAACCGCCTCTGCAAAGCGGGCCAGATGCAGTTCCACATCCCCGAATTGCCGCGCGATGACATAGAGCCGCCGATAATGGTGGCTGATGTTCAGCTCTTCGGTCACGCCGATACCGCCATGCAGCTGGATCGCCTGGGAACCCACGAAGAGGCCTCCGCTCGACGCCTGGGTCTTGGCCGCCGAAACGGCCGCGGCGCGCGCATCATCGTCACCGTCGGCCATCGCTCCCAGAAGGTGGAACAGGATGGAGCGGGTCATTTCCGTCTCGATCAGCATATCGGCCATGCGATGCTGCAACGCCTGGAAATTCCCGATCGCGGTGCCGAACTGCTTGCGCACCTTCAGATAGTCGCGGGTCGTCCACAGCGCCGCATCCATCACGCCGAGGGCTTCTCCGCACAGCGCGACGATGCCATGTTCGACGGCGCGGTTGATAGCGGCTTCCGCCTCCGGTCCCGACGCGAGCAGCGTGGCGGCTACATTGTCAAGACGGACGTCGGCGACCCGGCGATTATCCAGTGTGCGGTAGATCGTCCGCGTCACGCCGGCTGCCTGCAGATCGACAAGGTAGAGACTGGTGGCATCGCCATCGCGGGCGGAAACGATGAGCTGTTCCGCGGTCGCGCCGCCTTCCACCAGTGATTTGACGCCATTCAGGACATGGGCCTCGGCCTTGCTCTCGATCGGCCGCCAGTCGCCCCGGCCGGCTGGTTCCTGCAAGGCAGGGACGATGCGTTTTTCGCCCATGACCAGCCCGGCGATCAGGTCCGCCGTCCCGTCACCGCCGATCGCGGCCAGCAATTGGGTGGCGACGACATGGGCGATAAAGGGCTCGGTCACCAGACCACGCCCCAATTCTTCCGCGATCAGCGCATTTTCAATGGCGCCGCCGCCAAAGCCGCCAGCCTCCTCCGACAGGCCGGCGCCCAGCCAGCCCAGTTCAGCGAACGTTGCCCAGTGTCCAGCCGCCACGCCCTCGGCGGAACGGATGATGCGAAACCGTTCCTCCCAATCAAATTCGCGCTCGACAAAGCGTTTGACACTGTCGCGCAAGGATTCCTGTTCGGATGTGTAGGAAAAGTCCACGGTGTCAAAGCTCCAAAACGGTCTTGGCGATCAAGGTGCGCTGAATCTCGTTCGCGCCGCCATAGATGGTGGTGGCACGGCGGAACATCGCCTTGGCGGCGATCCCAATGCCATGATCGGCGACTGGCGAGGTCAGGCCATCGTCGTACATCCTGTGCTCACCCTCGGGATTGAGGCAGATCGCAAGGCCGCGATCGCCCAGCGCCTCGTCGGCCAGATCGGCCACGCGCTGGCGAAGCTCCGACCCGCGTACCTTGACCAGCGATGCGACCGATCCGCCGTCATGCGAATCGGCCGTCAGTGCCCGCAGAACCGCTGTTTCCAGCGCCATCGTGTCGATCTCAATCCGCGCCAGCCGCGCGCGGAAACTGGCATCCTCGATCAGGGGACGGCCATTTTTCCGTTCGATCTTCGCGATGGCGCGCAGTTGCGCGATATCGCGCTTGGTGTGCGGCACTTCGGCGCTGTTGGTGCGTTCGTTATTCAGCAGGAACTTGGCATAGGACCAGCCCGCACCTTCTTCGCCCACCAGATTTTCAGCCGGCACGCGGACCTCGTCAAAGAAGAATTCGTTGACGGTCAGCCCCTCGTCGATCGTCCAGATCGGACGGCGCGTGATGCCGGGGCTGTTAAGGTCGATCAGGAGGGCGGAGATACCCGCCTGCGGCTTCCCTTCGCTGTTGGTCCGCACCAGCATGAAGATCATGTCGCCATGATGGCCTTCGGTGGTCCAGGTCTTCTGCCCGCTGACGATATAATGATCGCCGTCGCGCACGGCGCGCGTGCGCAGCGATGACAGGTCCGACCCCGAACCGGGCTCGGAAAAGCCCTGCGCCCAGAAAGTGTCGCCGTTCCGGATAGCGGGCAGATATTTCTGCCGCTGCTCTTCCGAAGCGAAGGTATAGAGGACCGGCGCGACCAGCTCGGTGCCGATACGATCCGCGGTCGGCGCATGGGCGCGGCGCATTTCGTCCTCGAAGATGAAACGCTGGACCCCGGTCCATCCCGGCCCGCCATAAGCCGTCGGCCAATGCGGCACCGACCAGCCCTTTTCCGCGAGAATCTTGACCCAGCGCGACTGGTCTTCGCGCCGGGAATGATAGTCATGAAGCCCCCGCCGCGCCAGTTCCGGGGGCAGATGAGTTTCGACGAAGGCCCGGACTTCAGCCCGGAACGCCTTCTCCTCCTCGCTGTAGAATGACTGCATCAGTCCTCTCGAATCTTTCTCAATGCTAGTTTGCTAGCATATCGTTTGGATATTTCCTATAGTGGGATCAGGGATGTGGAGGCAGTTCATGCGGCGATATGATGCGACGGTTTACAATGCGCAGTGGGACAAGGACATTCCCACCTTGCTCGCGCTGGATGAAGTCGCGCCCGACCGGTTCCGCAATCGCCACAACCAGCGCAATGTCTATCGCGCCCTTTTCGGGGGACAGATCGTGGCGCAGGCACTCGCCGCCGCCGACCGCACGGCGCCCGATCGGGTCGTCCATTCGCTCCATGCCTATTTCCTGCGGGCCGGGACCGACAGCGAAGCCATTGATTATGAAGTGGAACGCATCCGGGATGGCGGGCGCTTTTCCACGCGGCGGGTCGTGGCTCAGCAGAAAGGCCAGACACTGTTCACCATGGAATGTTCCTATCGAACGCCAGTGAAGGGATTCAGCCATTATCGTCCCAGTCCCATCCCGTTCGATCCCGAAAGCGCCTTTGGACAGAGCGAATTCAGTTCATTTAGAGCGCCCGACGGGAAACAATATGGCGCGCTGTTCCACGGCCATTATCCGATCGAAGTGCGCTTGCCCGGCAAGACTGGCTTCCTTGAACTGACGAAGGAAGCGAAACGCCATTACTGGCTGCGGGCGCCGGGCACCGAAGGCATCGACGACCCCATGGTGCAGCGGCAGATTTTCGCCTTCCTGTCCGATTTCATGTTCGCCGGAGTTCCACTGGCGCCGCATACGATCGCGCTGCCCGGTCCGCATCTTTTCGTAGCGAGCCTGGATCATTGCATATGGTTCCATCGCGATGTCCGTTGCGATGACTGGCTGTTGTTCGAGACTGAAGGGCCGAATGCCGAAAATGGTGTAAACATGGCGCGGGGGCTGGTCTACAATCGGGCCGGCGAACTGGTCGCGTCGATCGCGCAGGAAGCGCTGCAATATGAGGTGCGTGAGGATGAGGAAGCCTGATCCAACTGAGATCGGGAAGGGGCGCTGATCGCGCACCCTGTTTCAGCTGGAGGGTGAGGCAGGAGCCCTTATTTTCCGCGGCCCATCAGAGGCAATGCGTCATAGGACCGGTCGTTAGCCGTGCCGCCTGCAATGCCCAGCGCGGCGAGCTGCGCCATATCGTCCGGTGATATGTCCAATGTCACAAAACTATCCCAGACCAGACGCCGATGGCTGATCCGCCACGCTCCATCCCGCTTCTCATAATTGTCCAGATAGCGGCCTGACACGATGATTTGCTTCGCGTCCGGTCCCAATGTACGATGGTAGGCGATGAAATAGAGTTCGCCATCCGCCCGGTCGTGATCGATCCGGTAAGAACTGTTACAGATATAATGCGCGGTCAATTCGAACTGTGCCATCACTTCGGGCTGTCGATCGATAAAAACCGTGGCTTTGTCGCAGAAAACGACACCATGATCATCGATGGCCTCGTCGTGATAGACTGACCGCAACAATTCCGGATCGCGACGGTCGATGGCCCGTGAATATCGCGTCGCAAGGTCGCGCAGCGCTTCCTTGTCCAGCAGGGCCTCGATCGCCGCGCTCCGGTCTATGTCCATGGCTTCAGGCGGCCACGGCTTCGTTCAGCGCGCGCTGTGCCGCCTCAACGCCCGCGCGACGCCCGAACACAACCGAGCTGCCGATGCTGGTGCCGCCGCCCGCATAGCGCTTGCCATGGAAGCATCCCAGCACTTCGCCAGCGGCATAAAGGCCTTCGATCACACGACCGCGGGTGTCGAGAACCTGGCAGTCCGCATTGATGTCCAGACCGGCGGCAGTGAAGCCGATGATCGCCGCGCGCACCTCGACGGCGTAGAAGGGCGCCGTCTTGATGGGGGTCAGCTTATGGCCGTTGCCGTCCTTGCGGAACTGGCAATCCTCGCCATGCACCTCGACGTCATGATTGTACCGGCGCACCGTCTCCTCGACCGCTATGGGGTCCAGACCCGCCATGCGCGCGACTTCGCCGATGCTGTCGGCGCGGAAGGCAACGCCCTTGTCCGCTTCGCGCGTGATGGTCAGCTCTTCCCAGCTCGATGTCGCGAGGCCGCTATTATAGGGGTCGGCGTAGGAGAGATCGTCCCCATTTTCGACCATGGTCGGATGGTCGAAGATCGCCCAGCAGCGCTTGTCGGGTTGTTCGCTGATCAGATAGCCGCAGACCGCATAGCTTTCCCATTCGGCCATGAAGCGCTTGCCCTCCTTGTTCACCGCAATCACCCAGGGCGGCAGGAAGGCTTCGACATAGCGGCTGTCAAAGCAGGGGGTGGGGTTGAGCAGGCCGGTATCATAGCCCGTGATCTGCGCATCGACAGATTGCCCGAGCGTGATGCCATCGCCCAGGATGAAGGGGGCGTCGCGGTGCACGGCCCAGGTGCGATCGCCGTGATAGGCTGCCGTGGGGAACCATTTTTCCAGCATTTCCGGGCTGTTGCCAAAACCGCCCGTGGCGATGATGATGCTGGGCGCGCGCAGTTCCGTGCCCTCGGCCGTGATGCCCACGATCTTGCCATCTTCGACCAGGAAACCGTCGACGCGGGTGCCGAGCGCGGTTTCGACGCCCAGCGCCCCGGCACGGTTGATCAGCGCATCGGCGATGCCCAGCCCGAAGGTCTTGGAGGTATGGCCGCGCTGAACGTCGGTAACGTCGGAATGGACCAGCATGTTGGCCGGAAATTCGACGCCCTTGTCCTTCAGCCATTCGATCATGCCGCCGCTTTCATCGGCATAATAGCGGATGAGGTCGGGCCGGACCGAATGCTGGTTCAGCGTCATGATATAATCATAGACCGCATCGGCATCATCGCTGATGCCCTTTTCCTTTTGCGTGCTGGTGTTGCACGCATAGACGACGCCAGTCGAATTGCGGGTCGCCCCGCCCAGATGGTCGTCCGCTTCCAGCACCATCACGGTGGCGCCGGCCTGCCGCGCTTCGATAGCGGCGGACATGCCCGCCGCTCCCGAGCCGATGATGATGACGTCGAAATCACGAGACATGGCTTCTCTCCTGGTCGTCGGTCGCGTTCAGGCGCGGCCGGGAATGCGGTTCAGATAGACGGGGTCCTGCCGGTCGCGGCGACCCGGCAGGTTATAATGGGCGACATGGCCCGCATCGGTGATGCGCGTGCTGGGACGGATGTCGTTCCATTCGTTGGTGATCTTGCGGCGCAGGATCTTCCATTGGCCATCGCGCCGCTCGAACAGGTCGATGTAGCGGCCCCCGCAATAATAGTCGTGATAGCCGTCGATCGTGCCATCCGCCTTGGCCTTGTCGGCATAGTCCGGACCGAAAAAGGCTGTCACCGCCTCTCCGCCGCCGGGCGCGCGCTGATAGGCCCAATAATAGGATTCGGAGGTGGCGAAGTCGCCTTCGACGTCAATGGTGCAGTGCGTGACCGTATGCATGCCGTCGAGAATGCCCTCGCGGAGCGAGGGGATGATCACCTCCGCAAACTCCATGGCGTTGCCTAAAAAGGAGCCATGATCGTCGGTGCCGTCAGGATGATAGATGGTCTTCAGCAGTTCCAGGTCGCAACGATCAATGGCGCGGCAATAGAGTTTGAGCACATGCTCGATTTCCTGCCGGTCCAGCGCCAGGCGCAAACGCGCTTCCAGACTGTCGTCCATCTGTCATCCTCTCATCAGCGACTCCGTCGGTCGGACCGCCTGCATATGATATGGTTACATACGGTCATGGCGCTGAAAAGCCATGAAATGACACGGCGCCCCTATTTGCCGGTGAATTCAGGCCGTCGCTTTTCCATCATGGAATGAACCGCCTCGCCGAAATCGGCGGTGTAGGTGGCCAGCCCTTCATAGGCGACGCCCGCTTCAAAGACCGAACTGAAAAGCTGGCGCAGGGGAATGTTCGTGATCGACTTCGTGTAGCGGATGGCGGTCTGCGCGCCGCGGGCCAGCTTGGCGGTATATTTGGCGACGAACGCGTCCAGTTCGTCCGCCGGGACCGCGAAATTGATCAGATTGCACCGCTCGGCTTCCACGGCGCCGATCGGCTCGCCGGTCAGAAGATAATGTTTCGCCTTGGCGAAACCGATCAACTGCGGCCAGATCAATGCGCCGCCGTCGCCCGCCACCAGGCCCAGCTTGACATGCGGATCGGCGAAGCGCGCATGGTCGGCCGAGATGATGATGTCGCACAGAAGGGCGATGGACGCTCCGAAGCCCATCGCATCGCCATTGACCTTCGCGATCACCGGCTTGGCGCAATCGAGCAGGCCCATGACAATCCGCCGCATGCTCTTGGCTTCGTGGACGAAGGGCACACGGTCGCCCTTGGCCTGCTTTTCCAGCCAGTCGAAATCGCCGCCGGCGGAAAAGGCCTTGCCCGCGCCCGTCAGCACGATGACGTCACTTTCCGCATCGTCGGCCGCGTCAAAGAAGACGCGGGCCATTTCCTCGTGCAGCGTGTGATTCACCGCATTCAGCAGCTCCGGACGATTCATGGTGATGGTGAGCACGCGGCCATCCCGTGAAAAGGACAGCATTTCGTAATGGTCGAAGTTCATGTCGGCTCCTTGATGAGCAATCGCCGGATATTCGATCTTTGTTGATCAGAACGCAACGTGCAGATGATCGAGCGCGTGGATTGCGAAGTGCGGAATGAACTGGGGTGCCGGATGATCAGGCGAGAGGCGCAGATCGGGCAGGCGTTCCAGCAATTTCCGGATCGCGATCCGCATTTCGCCGCGGGCGAGCTGGTTGCCGATGCAGAAATGGATTCCGCGGCCAAACGCCAGGTGATTGCGCACGCCCTTGCGTCCGATCTCGAACTGTTCCGGGCAGGACCATTGCGCGGGATCGCGGTTGCCGGCGAGATAGCTCAGCATCAGCACGGCGCCCTTGGGGATATGGACACCGCCGATCTCACTGTCTTGCGTCGCCACGCGCCACATATGCGGCACGGGAGAATGGGACCGCAGCACTTCCTCGACGAAGCTCGGGATACGCGAAGTGTCGGCTTCGATCGCGGCGCGCAGTTCCGGATTGGTCAGCAGCAGCCACATGGCCGTGGTGATGCCGGTCGTCGTCGTTTCATTCCCCGCGACCAGCAGCTGGTGCGCGACGGCGATCAGCGCCGGGTTGCTCAGCTTTTCGCCATCGACTTCGGCATGGACAAGACGGCTGAGCAGATTGTCGGTCGGGGCGTCACGGTACACCACCGCACGCGCATAGAGATAATTCTGCATGTCGATCAGATGATCGGTGATTTCCAGTTCGCGGTCCGGATCGAGCAGGGGGTTGTTGCGCTCGACCGTGACGTCCGACCACAGTTTGAAACGGTCGTAATCCGCTCTGTCCACACCCAGCTGATCAGCGATGATGTACATCGGCACCTTGATTGCGAATTCGGGCAGCAGATTGGCCCTGCCATTGGGCAGCATCCCGTCGATCAGTTCGTCGACCAGCTTTTCGATATAGGGTTCCAGTTCCTTGACGTAGCTGGGGGTAAAGGCCTTTTCCACAAGCGCGCGGTACGACGTATGCTCCGGCGGATCGTTGGTGACCAGGGTGTGCATTTCGGGAAAGCCGCGCTCGGCATAGCGGCGCGCCACTTCCTCCGCGACCGGCGAATCGTGCCGGCCCACCACGATGGTCGTCTTGTTGGAATAGATGTCGGGATGGGCCGAGATATGCCCGATATCCTCGTAGCGCGTGACGATGAACATGTTCGTCAACGGATCCTTGTAGACCGGAGTTTCCTCCAGCAACCGGTCGAGGAAAGGGAAGGGGCAGGTCTGGATTTCAGGCATTGCCAGGCTACCCAGATTCTCTTGCTTCGTCATTGCCAATCCAACTTCCCTATGCTCTACCCTTATTAAGTCGCTAGCATATCAAATGCTAGCATACATATCAATCGAGGATGGAGAGAAGAATGCCCGATGCAGTGGAAATCTTGCTCGCGATCGAGGAAATCAAGCGCCTGAAGGCGCGATATTTCCGCCTGATGGACACGAAGGACTGGGACGGATTTTCAGAGATTTTCACCGAAGACGCCACATTCGACGTGCGCGGCGCGCTGGGGGAAAATCCCGGACCTGACCAGGAGCCGATCGTCGGCCGCTCCGCCATTGTCGATTATGTCAGCAGCGGCATCGGTCCGATCACCAGCGCGCATTATGGACACATGCCCGAAATCGAGATTCTGTCGGAGGACAGCGCCACCGGCATCTGGGCACTGGCGGACATATTGCGGATGCCGGCCGGTGCGCCCTTCGCCCGCTTCTATGGCTATGGCCATTACCACGAAAGCTATCGCCGCGTCGAAGGGGCGTGGAAGATCGCCTCGCTCAGGATCAGTCGACTGCTGGTGGAGAAGTACTGACGCCGAGAGGTTGGGGGCGATAGAATAGGAACAGCACCCCGATCAGCACGAAGGTCGACACATGCAGCAGGACGGTCGGGCCATAGCTGCCGAACCGGTCGAACATTGCGCCGGCCAGCGGGCCGGCGCCAAACATGAAGGGGATTTGCAGCGTATAGCACAGCCCCATGCCAAGGCCGACATTCGCTGATCCCAGCCAACTGCCCATGGTCGCGCCGAACAAGGTCAAGATGGCGTTGCTGCACATGCCGATGACGAAGGCGCTTGCCAACAGCAGCGGCAGGCTGTTCCCTGCGGCCATCAGGCCAAACCATGCCGGAATCTGCAGCAGCGCGATGAGGGCGAAGGTCCGGCCTCCGCCGATCCGGTCGGCGACCCAGCCGAAAAGGGGCGCGCCGACGATACCGGCGAGGCCAAAGGCGGAAAGCAGCAGCGACGCCGATCCCAGGTCAATGCCGCGATCGGTCGCCAGCGCCACAATATGCGTCACGATCACAAGGCCCCCGCAGCTCAACAGCGTCACGCCCGCGGTGAGAACCAGAAAGGGCGGGGATCGCAATATCTGTGCAGCCGACAGGACCGTTTCGGCGCGCTGGGTGTCCGCCGCCGCGCCCTTGGCGCGCTGACCGATCTTTTCCGGCGTGTCGACCAGGAACCACATGACCGGCAACAGGGCAGCGAGGATCAGTGCGCATGACAGAAAGGCACCCTGAAGTCCGTACTGGCTGAGCAGCAGGGCTGCCAGAAGCGGCATCAGCGTATTGCCCGCCGGCATATTGATGATGCCCAGCGCCTTGCCGCGCCCGCTATTGAACCAGTTGGAAATCACCGCCGTGCAGGTGACGGGACCCGACAGGGCGACGCCCGGACCGATCATCAGCACGTAGATCGCGAGCAACAGGCCGATATGGCTGACCTGGGTCAGCGCGACGAACCCCAGCGCATTCAAGGCTATGCCGGTGATCATCATCGATTTGGCGGACACGCGGTGCATCAGCGCTCCGACCAGGGGCGACAGCAGGCCCAGGGCGAGAGTCACCATGCTCAACCCCGCCGAGGCGAGCGCGCGGCTGGTGTCAAACTCCCGCTGAATGGCCTCCACCATAGCGCCATAAGCGGCGAAGTTGACGCCCAGTGCGCAGTTGAGGACCAGGAAGGTGATGGCGACCATGCGCCATCCCTGGAACCCAGCCGCCGATAATGGCGATGCGGCAACAGTCATTGTCATGGCGATACCCTCTCCCCGGCGGCATGGAAAGCTTTTGATCCGTTCTTGCCGTGTGCCTAGATGTATGTCAGCATACGATATCAATTTCCGCTGATTGTCAAATTTTCAGGAGAGAGAAATGACGGGCCTGATCGCAGGCAAGCCTATCAGGCAGATTGCCTATTTCGTTCCGGACGTGGTCGCCGCCGCCAAGGCGCATGTAAAGACCTTTGGTTCCGGGCCTTTTTATGTCGCTGAGCATATTCCCTTATGCCTGTCCCTCTATCGCGGGCAACCGGCCGAGCTGGATCATACGTCCGCCTATGGCCAATGGGGCGACATCATGGTGGAGTTCGTGCAGCAGAATAATGCCGGTCCGTCCGTCTTCCACGACATGTATCCCGATGGCGGGCAGGGGATGCATCATGTCGCCCTGATCGTCGACGATATGAAGGCAGAGATGGCTCGTTTCGAGGCAACCGGCCATGCTGTCGGTCTCTATGCGGAGGTTTCGCCCGGCGTCGGCTTCGCCATGATGGATTGTGTCGCGGAGCTTGGCCATTATGTTGAGCTATATGAACCGACACCGCAGTTGTTGGGCGTCTATGACCTGGTGCGCAAGTCGGCAGAGGGCTTTGACGGTACGGAGCCCATTCGCTATTTCGCGATCGGCTGATTCAGATGTTCTCGCGGGCGCCGGCAAATCGCTCAAGCATGTGACCAGGCCGGTATGACGGATCACATGCTTCAGCGGCGCCTGCTTTGTCCCTGGACTTGGCCTCCTCTGGCTTTTGAGGAGGCAAACATCAGTCGAAGCCAGGCCGATTGAAGGCGGTGAGAAGAAGCTGGTTCACCCGCGTCAGGGTTTCAGTCAGTTCTTCCATCTTCTTCTTGCCCAGCGTCTCCTCCAGCGCGTCGGCTTGTTCGACCGTGGCGCCCCGAAGAGGCTCGCGCAGGGAGCGGCCCTTTTCCGTCAAATGGACCATCACGACCCGTCGGTCCGATTGGATGCGCCGACGTTCGATCACGCCTGCCCGTTCGAGGCGGGTAAGCGTCTGGCCGATCGTCGCCTTGCCGATTTCCAGTCGCCGGGCCAGTTCCACCTGGGATAGGGGCTCGTTGAACCACAGTTCACCCAGCACATAGGCTTGTGCTGGCGCGATGCCGGTCTCCGCAATCCGGGCCATATAATCATTCTGCGTGAGCCGGGCGAACAGTTGCGCCTGATAAGCGAGGCTTTCCTTGAAATTGGGAAAAGGCGCGTCCACGTCAGGCGGTGAGGCTTTCGCCAGATCGCCTTTCGGATGTGTGGATGCCATTGCTTTTCTCCCCGTTCAGTCAAGTCCCTGGCGTCAAAGCCAGGGAATCAATTTCCTTTGCCGAACCTTGCCTTCTGGTCAAGCGCAGCCTTGTTCGATTCAACTCGTCAGATGCGCTGTCGCCTTGGCCGCGATCTCACCCAATTCGGTCAGGCTGGGATTGCGGCGCAACGTCAAACCGCCATTGATCTGGAGATTCTGGCCCGTCATGAAGCATTCGTCGGAGGCCAGCCACACCACGCCTGCGGCAATATCCTCCCGCGTGCCGATCCGGCCGAGCGGATATTCACGTTCGAAGGCATGCACCAGTTCAGGATAATCGAAGGTGGAGCCGGCCATCGGCGTCTCCGTCAGGCCCGGCGAGATGGAATTGGCCCGAATGCCCCGGACGCCATATTCATTGGCCACGGTGCGGATCACATGATCGATGCCCGCCTTGGTCCCCATATAGGCGGCGTGATTGTCCAGCATGATGGTCGCGGTCGCCGACGAAATCTGGATGATCGATCCGCCCCGCCCCATGGTGCGCAGCATGGCCTGAATGAAGAAGAACGGTCCCTTGAACTGGATCGCCAGTATCTTGTCGAGGTCTGCCTCGCTTGTTTCATGCGTCGGCTTCAAAAGGCCCCAGCCGGTCGCGTTGACGCCGATGTCGAGCTTGCCGAAACGGGATACCGCCAGATCCGCCGCAGCATCGACCTCCGCCTTGCACGTGATGTCGACCTGGGCAGCGGCCCCGCCCAATTCCTTGGCCAGCGCCTCCAACTCGTCCATATGTCGCCCACCGACGACCACCTTGCATCCTTCAGCGGCAAGGCGGCGGGCAATGGTCTGGCCCATATTGTCCTTGCCAGCGGCGCCGAGAATGAGTGCTACCTTGTCGTTCAGTTGCATATTCTTCCTCTCCCATCGCTTCATACATGGTTAGTATATATACAGTGTGGCAGCATCCCATTATAGAGATGTCTTGCATTGGTGCAATCAAGGAGTGGATTATGGCTGGGAAGCTTGAAGGTCGGGTCGCGGTGGTCACCGGAGGCGCGCGCGGACAGGGTGAGGCCACTGCCCGATTGTTCGCCGCAGAGGGCGCCAAGGTGGTGCTGGCCGACATGTTGGAAGCCGAAGGCCAGGCCGTGGCAGCCAGCATCGGCGAATCCGCCCTGTTCTACAAGATCGACGTGTCCGATGAGACGCAATGGGAAGCGCTGGCGAAAGCGACCGCCTATCGCTGGGGCGCGGCAGACGTGCTGGTGAACAATGCGGGCATCGTCCATCCCGCTGCGATGCTGGACCTGAAGAAGGACGATTTTGAGCGGGTGCTGCGCATCAACCTGGTGGGCGCCTGGCTGGGCATGAAGACGCTGGTGCCGGGCATGATCGCCAAGGGCAAGGGTTCGATCGTCAATGTCTGCTCCAGCTCGGGGCTGTGGGGCATGAACGGTCTTACCGCCTATTCGGCCAGCAAATGGGCGCTGCGCGGCATCTCGAAGACGGCTGCCATGGAGTTCGGACACAAGGGCGTGCGCGTCAATGCGGTCTTCCCCGGCGGCATCAACACGGTGATGGGCAATGTCACCAATGAAAAGCCGGAGGAGCTGTCGAAATATTATGTCGGCCAGACAATCCAGCGCATCGGCGAGCCGGAAGAAGTGGCGAAGGTGAATCTGTTCCTCGCCAGCGACGATTCCTCTTATATGTGCGGCGCGGAACTGGCTGTCGATGGCGGGCAGACGCTGGGCGTCTTCACGCCTTTCCTGCCCGGCGCGCCCAATTCCATCGTCTGAACCGATAAAGGCGGCCATCGGTCTGCGGTGGTCGCCTCAGCTTTCGTTATGCGGGTGGCGTGGTGTTTCTGCTTCACCCGCTATCGGGCAAGGCGCTATTCAGCCGATCCTCCCGCAAGCGGCGCTTGTCGACTTTCCCGGTACCCGAGAGCGGTAGCGCGTCGATAAAATATATCGTCTTGGGCAGCTTGTATCCTGCGATCCGTTCACGCGCCCAGCCAATGATGCTGTCGGGATCGGGACTGGCGTCAGGACGAGGTACGATGACGGCAGTCACCGCCTCACCCCAATGCGGATGAGGAAGGCCGATGACGGCCACGTCCGCGACATCGGGATGGTTGATCAGCACATTTTCCACTTCGGCCGGGTAGATATTCTCGGCGCCGGAAATGATCATGTCCTTCACCCGCCCCCGGACATAGAGATAGCCGTCGGCATCCAGATATCCCGCGTCGCCAGTCCGGACCCAGCCGTCGGGCGTCAGCGTATGCGCGGTCTCATCCGGCAGGTTCCAATAGCCGGCCATGTTGGCGATCGACCTGATCCGGATCTCGCCGGTGTCCCCGGTGGGCAACGGGCGCCCATCCTCATTGGCAATCAGCAGTTCAGTCGCTGGCAGCGCCTTCCCCGCGCCGGTCATGCGCTGCGTCCCCGCTGGATCGTGATCGTCGGGCGGCAGTACCACGGTGGGACCGCTCGTTTCGCTCATGCCATAGCTTTGGGCGAAGCGGCAGCCGAAGGTCGCGACCGCCTGGCGCAACAGGCTCGGCGTGATCGGGGCGGAACCGTAGATGATGGTGTCGAGCGACCGGTAATCAGCGCGGCCTGATTCGGGCAGGTCGAGGATCATCTTGATCGCGGTGGGAACGAGGGACAGCTTGCTGACCCTGTCGCCTTCGATCGCCGCGAGCGTCGCCGCCGCGTCGAAGCTTTCATGAATGACCGCCAGCGCGCCGAAGAACAGCGCCCTCGCCATCATGCCGAAGGCGCCGATATGACCGAGTGGCGCCTGCACCAGCGTCACATCCTGCGGACCCCATCGATCCCATTCTACGGCGGGACGCAGGACGTTGATGCCCAGCAAGGCGCGATGCGGCAGCATCACGCCCTTGGGACGGCCCGTCGAGCCGGAGGTATAGACCTGTATCGCGATATGTTCCGGGTCGCTCGACAGGTCGATCGGTTCCTGCGCTCCTTCCAGCCATTCCCTGCCGGTGCGCAGCGATCGGGCGGATATGATCCGGACCGGATTTTGGGAGAGAGCGGCGGCCTGCTGAGCGCTCTGCTCGAAACCGGGTTCGACAAAGAGCAGAGGGGGCGTGCAATCCCGCACGATCTGCGCAATCTCCGCCGGGGCGAGGCGCCAGTTGAGCGGGACCGGGATCGCGCCCATCTTGTTCGCGCCGAGCGCCAATAGAGGCACGGCGTCGCTGTTGCGACCGAGGAAGAGGACATGCTGTCCCGCCTTTACGCCGTCGCGGATCAGGCTGTGGGCGACGCGGTCGGCGAGGGCGTCAAGCTCTCGATAGCTGAGAGTCTCGCCGTTGAAGCGGATGGCGGGGGCGTCCGGAGTCTGGCGGGCGTGGCGCGCCACTATGGCGTGGAGCGTCGGGACGGCGATGTCAGGATAGGGGTGCATAATGGTCCCGGAGGAGGCGTTTGAGCAGTTTTCCATTTTCGTTGCGCGGCAGTTCGTGAATGAAATCAACAAAAGACGGGCATTTCACCGAGGCGAGCTTTTGTCGGCAATAGGTCAGCAATTCCGTCTTTAATGTTTCTGTATCGAAACTGTCTTCGCGGGGGCAGACGATCGCGGCGACGCGTTGGCCATATTCGGGGTCCGGCAGGCCGATCACGGCCACTTCGCGGACGGCGGGATGGGCTTCCAGCAGCATTTCCACTTCGCGCGGATAGATGTTCACGCCGCCCCGGATGATGAGGTCACTGCGCCGGTCGCTGATGAAGAGATAGCCGTCCGTATCGACATGGCCCAGATCGCCATAGGTCGCATAGCCCTGTGCGCCGACGCCCTGCGCGTCCTGGTCGCCGATGTAGCGGAAGGGGACGCCGCCTTCAAAATGGATGAGGCCGATTGCGCCGGGGGGCAATTCCGTCTCGCCGTCCTCCTCGTCCACTATGTGGATAGGGCCGGTGATGGAGCGACCGACCGATCCCGGATGCTCCAGCCATTCCGCCGAGGTGATGAAAGTGACCCCGGCATTTTCCGAGCCGCCATAATATTCGCTCAAAATCGGTCCCCACCAGTCGATCATCGCCCGCTTGACGTCGACGGGGCAGGGGGCGGCGGCATGTAGCGCGACCCGGTGGCTGGAAAGGTCATGGGCGGTCCGCTCCGCCGGCGGCAGAGCGAGCAGCCGGGTGAACATGGTCGGCACCCATTGCGAATGGGTGACGCGCCAGTCCGCGATCGCGCGCAAGGCGGCGGAGGGATCGAAGCGGGGCAGGATGACGTTCGTGCCGCCGCTTTCGATCAGGCGCATGAGATAGCGCCCGGTGGCGTGGTAGAGCGGGGCGACGGAGAGGTAGATGCTGCGGTCGTCCAGTTCGCAGGCGGCGCGTAATTTCTGCTCGAAGGCCGGAAGGAGGCGGGCCTGTGCGGCGGGGGCCAGATCACGCCTGATCCCCTTGGGCCGCCCGGTGGTGCCCGAAGAATAGATGATCTCCCGCCCGGTCACGGACGGCTGGATCGGGTCGGGGACCAAGGCGGCGACCTGCCCGTCAAGATCGGTCCAGCCTTCGCAAGCGCTGCCCAGCATCACCCAGTGGGCGGGGCCATCGGACCCGCATTCCGCCCGCGTTGACGCGGCGAGGTCGGCGAAAGCGGGCGCGGCGACGAGCGCCCGTGCGCCACTGTCACGCAGGATATAGACGATCTCGGTCGGTTTCAGCCGGGTGCCAAGCGGCACGAAGTAAAGCCCCGCACGCCGCGCCGCCCACCAAAGCTCCACGGTGCTGGCGTCATTGTCGAGCAGCAGGCCGATCGTGTCGCCTTCCTGCAATCCCAGCCCGCGCAACCAGCAGGCGAGGCGAGACGCGCGATCGTCCAGCGCCGCATAGCTGACGCTTTCCCCGCCGACGACATGCAGGGCGGCCTTGTCCGGTTGCCGGGCGGCATGCCAGCCGAGCCAGTCGGCCTCGGGCGTCTGGATCAGCATGGGCGATCGAGGGCAGGAGCCGCCGCCTCTGCTCGCCCGATGACTGTCATGTGGGGAGGATCATTCTGCTGCCGCATCATATGCATGCATATCGTCTTTGTCCCTGCCCCGCAATGGAGCCGCGCGGATCACCCCGCCAGCGTTTCCAGCGACCGGCGCGCCATGGCGGCGATGCGGACCACGCGGTCCTGGCTGTGCACCATGACGCGGGAAGAGGCGGTGCCGTCGGCTGCGCGCTTCAATATGCCCTGTACCATCGCGGCATAGCGGAACTGCGCATAGGCAAGATACCAGCGCATGTCGGGCACGGCCATGGCGCGGCGCTCGCAATAGCGGGCAAGATAGTCTTCCATCGAAGGGATGCCGAGCGCGGGCAGGTCAAGGCCGACCAGGCTGGTGGCGGCAAGGCCGGAATCGGGCAGGTCCCACCAAGCCCGCAGATGATGGGCCAGATCGATCAGCGGATCACCCAGCGTTGCCATCTCCCAGTCCAGCACCGCCATGACGCGCGGCTCGGCGGGATGGATGATGAGGTTGTAAAGACCATAGTCGCCATGGATGAAACTCGTCTGCTCCCTGGCGGGCAGATGGAGCGGGAGCTGCTCCATCAGCCAATCCATATCCGTGATCGGTTCCAGCGCGGACTGCGCGTAGATTTTCGACCAGCGGGTGAGGTTGCGCGCGGCATAGTCGCCGGTGCGGGCAAGATCGCCAAGGCCGATCGCCTGCGGGTCCAGTTGGTGCAGGGCGGCGAGCACACGGTTCATGTCGTCATAGACGGTCGCGCGGTCCGCCGGGGACACGCCTTCCATATCGGCTTCCCAGAAGACGCGGCCCGCCACATGTTCGACGATGTAGAATTCCGAACCGATGACCGCTTCATCCTCGCAATAGAGGAAGGGCCGGGGAATGGGCAGGCCGGTCGGGGCGAGCGCGGAAAGGATGCGATATTCGCGATCGATCTGATGCGCGGACGCCACCAGCTTGCCCGGTGGTTTGCGGCGCAGCACATAGGAGCCGCCGGGGCCGCTCAGCCGATAGGTGGGATTGGACTGGCCCCCCTTGAACTTGGTGGCCGACAGGTCGCGATCCATGCCGGGCAGCCGGGAGGCGAGCCATGCGGCGAGCCGGCCCAAGTCCAGCTGAAGATGGGCGGGCGGCGCTTCTTCGCCGCTGAACTGTTCCTGGCGTCCCGTCATGTCATGCTTTCCTGGGTTATGGACGGCCGCCATCGACCCGGATCATCGATCCGGTCGTGAAGCCGCTATGGTCGCTGCAAAGATAGAGGATGGTGGTGACGATCTCGTCCGGCTCGCCAAAGCGCCCGAGCACGGCGGGCGTGCTGGCTTCCTTGTCGGCGGGCCAATGTCTGGCGACGTCGGTGCGGAAGGAACCGGGCAGCACCGCATTCACGCGCACCTTGGGCGCATATTCCTGTGCGTGCGCGACCGTCATGGCGTTGAGCGCCGCCTTCGCGCCGGCATAGGGCACGATTTCTGGCGTCGGGCGAATGGACCCGGCGCTGCTGATATTGATGATGCAGCCGCCGTCGCCGGCGGCCATGCGCGTCCCCACCAGCGCGCTCATCCGCATCGGCCCCTTGAAGTTCAGCGCCAGAACGGCGTCGACCAGCTTTTCGGGGGTTTCGAGCGAAGACGCGGCGGCGGGCGACATGCCGGCATTGTTCACCAATATGTCCAGCCGGCCGAAATGCGCATAGGCGCGCTCCACCACTGCCTCTATCTCATCCCATCGCCCCATATGGCCGGCCAGAGCGAGCCCGCGCCGTCCCCGTTGCTCGACCTCGCGGGCGACGGCCTCGCAATTTTCGAGCTTGCGGCTGACGATGACGACATCGGCGCCATGATCGGCCAGCCCAAGGGCGATGGCACGCCCCAGACCCCGGCTGCCGCCGGTCACAAGCGCGATCTTTCCGGTAAGGTCGAACAGGCTGGTCATGACTTCTCCCAAGGCTGGCGACCCTCTGGGCGGCGATTATTACGGTACATTAGTATTTGTCAAATCCGTTCTGACGGACGGGGAAGAACAGCGCTACTATAATGTGTGCTAACATACCATCTTGACAGCGGACGCGGGATGACTAGCCTGCACCGCGATGAATCGATGGAGTCCTGCCCAAGCCGGACCCGAAGGTGGAGAGACTGTCGCATGGCATCCAATATATCAGTGGCGTGGCCCGAGACGGGGGTCGCGCTGGTCACGGTCGGCGCTGGCGGCGCGGCCAATCACACGACGACCTGCGCGACGGTGTCGGCGCTGGCCGATGCGCTGGAAGGCGCGATCGGGGACGGGGCGCGGATCATCGTGCTGGCGTCGTCGGTCGAAGGGCATTGGCTGGAACATGCCTATCTGGACGATATCGTGCAGCTGGTCGAAGGCAAGCCGGCCTCGGGCGACCCGGCGGGCTGGTTCCGCTGCCTGCAGATCCTCAATCGCGGCAAGGCGGTGACGATCGCCGCGATCAACGGCGATACGTCGGGCGGCGGCTGCGAGCTGGGCTGGGCGTGCGACCTGCGCGTGGCCGAGGAGCAGGCGCGTTTCAGCCAGCCCGAAGTCATCATCGGCGCGGGCACCGGCATTGGCGGCACATCGCGCCTGATGCGCCTGATCGGCCGGACGGTGACGGCGGAGGTCGTGCTGACCGGCCGTCCGCTGACGGCGCAGCGGCTCTATGCGCTGGGCGGCGTCAATCGCGTCGTGGCGAAGGGCAAGGCGCTGGAAGAGGCGCTTGCGCTCGCCAGCGAGATCGCCAGCCTGCCACCGCAGTCGGTGGCGGGGATGAAGCAGATGCTGGGCGAGGCCGAAGACCTCAACCAGACTGACGGCATCGCCAACGACCAGACAATCAGCCAGACGCTGTTCGCCAACCCGGATAGCCTGGCGAGCATGAAGGCGATCCAGGCACGTTTCGATGCCGGCGACAGCATGGACAAGGTATATTGGAGCAAGGGCTGACCGCGTTGGTCGGCGGCTCTCATCAGGAGGGACGATTATGGATTTGGAGCTGTCTGGACTGAAGGTGATCCTGGGTGGCGCGACCCGGGGCATCAGCCGCGAAATCGCGAAGCTGCTGGCGGCAGAAGGGGCTGAACTGGGCCTGTTCTCGCGCAATGGCGACGCGCTGGAGGACATGAAGGAGGAACTGGGCGGGAAGATCGTCGCCCGCGAGTTCGTGCTGGAGGATCGCGACGGCTACAAGACAATGCTCTCGGGCCTGGCCGAGGAACTGGGCGGCTGCGACATCTTCATCCACTCGATCAGCTCGTCGGGCGCGCAGGGTTCGATGGACTGGGACGAAAGCTACCGGCTCGACATGCTGGGCGCGGTCGACGGCTGCGAAACGCTGGAACCTTATCTGGAGAAGTCGAAGGCCGGTTCGGTGATCCTGATGTCGAGCACCGCTGCGTTCGAGACCTTCCTGGTGCCGCAGGCGTTCAACGCGATCAAGGCGGCGGTCATCACCTATGGCAAGCAGCTGAGCCAGGCCTGGGCGCCCAAGGGCATCCGCGTCAACATGGTCTCGCCCGGCCCGATCACCTATCCGGGCGGCAACTGGGAAGGCGCCAAGGCGCTGATGCCCGACCTGTATAACGGCATCGTCTCGCAAATCCCGATGGGCCGGATGGGCAACCCCGACGAGGTGGCGAAGGTTGTCGCCTTCCTGGCCAGCCCGGCGGCCGGCTATGTCACCGGCACCAACGTCGTCGTCGACGGCGGTTTCACCAAGCGCGTCCAGTTCTAAAAGGCAGACGCAAACAAGGAGGTGGCGCGATGGCGACTAAGGTTCGCTATGCGGAAATCCGGTTCAACGACCGGCCGATCAAGCAGCAGCTGGTTGACCCGGAGAGCTTCACGCTCGAACCGGGCGAGGTGACGGCCGATTATGAGGCCCGTTCGCCTCACCGGCTGGACCAGCTTTATCCGAACATTGCCGACTATCGCGCCGTTTCCACCAAGCGCTTCATGGACCCCGCCGAAAAGGGGCGGGAAGAGGAAAAGCTGTGGAGCAAGGTCTGGCTGCTCGCGGGTATTTCCAGCGACATTCCCCATGCCGGCGACTGGTTCAGGTTCGATGTCGGGCCGCAGTCGCTGATCATCGTGCGCGACAAGGACAATGAGCTGAACGCGCTCTACAATGTCTGCAAGCATCGCGGCAATGAACTGGTGCAGGAGGATTTCGGGCATGACGCCACCTCCTTCACCTGCATCATGCACAGCTGGCGCTATAACCTCAAAGGCAAGAATGTCCGCGTCACCGACCGCGACACCTTCGGGCCGGAGGCGCTGTGCCAGAATCTCGACCTGACGCCGGTGCATGTGAAGGAACGGGCGGGCCTGATCTTCGTCAGCATGGCCGCCGAGCCGGTGCCGTTCGAGGATTTCTACGGCGACCTGCTGCCGATGCTCGATTCCTACCACATGGAGGATATGTTCGTCGTCAAGCATCTGGTCGTGGATATACCGGCGAACTGGAAGACCATGTATTCGGTCTTCAACGAAACCTATCATGCGCATGCCACGCATCCGCAGATCAAGCCCTATGTGGACGACCATTTCGTCCAATATGATTTCTATCCCAACGGCCATAACCGCAACCTGTTCGCGGTCGGCGCCGTCAGCCCGCGCTGGCCCGACAGCCGCTTCATCAACATGGGGCTGGCCTTTTTCCTGCAGGAAGCGGGGGTGAAGGCAGCCGGCTTCAAGGGCGACGCGCGGCATGTCCGCCGCGCCATCCAGCAGGCGAAGCGCAAGGTGGAGAACCCCTTCGGCATCGATTATTCGGGCTTCACCGACAATCAGCTGACCGACGACTGGAACCCCTCGCTCTTCCCCAACGTCACCATGAACATGCATCCCGAAGGCGTGCTGCTCCAGCGCTTCCGCCCGCATCCCACCGATCCGGAGCGCGGCTATCAGGATGTGTTCGTGCTGTCGGCGCATCTGGCCGAGGGTCGCCGCCCGCCCGCCTATATGGGCGTGGAGGATGATGTCGATGTGTCGGGCAAGCTGCGGCCCCAGGTCCGCCGCACGACGCACGATGATCCCCAGGGCGGCGAAGTGGTGGAGCAGGACATCGCCAATATGGTGACGCTGCAACGCGGCATGCATTCGCGCGGCCTCAATGAGACCATCGTCTTCTCCGAACAGGAACGGCGCATCCAGCAGTTCCTCGCTGAACTCGATCGCTATCTCGAAGACAAGCGGTAAAGAGATGTCGGCCGGCGCTCGTTTTTGGCAGCGCCGGCCGTCCCGATGCGCGTCACGCTGCGGCTGATTGACATTCTGCTTTTGAAATTCGTATACGATCATTCATTGGGCAGGGCAAAAGAACCGAAAAAACTTTCCCTTTGCCGCAAGCCGATCAATGAGGAGAGGATAGTCTTGCAGAACATGATCAGCGCCTATCTGGTTGCGGGCGGTCGTTTTCACGACATTGATTTCGCGCGACTGGAGCTGTTGAAGCTCCTTGCCGAGAATAACCGGATCCAGACAAAAGTGGGCAGCGACTATCGCGAGATCGATGAAATCTGCGCGTCGGACTTCCTCATCACCTATACCTGCGATGTCCTTCCCGATCCGCAGCAGGTCGCGCGGCTGGCGGGCTTTCTGGAGCGGGGCGGGCGCTGGTTTGCGCTGCACGGGACCAATTCGGTCCTGCGTGTGATCGGCGATCTGGAAGGGTGCAGCTGCCCGCGCGAGGCGGCGCCGGAATTTTTCGACCTGCTGGGAAGCCAGTTCAAGTCCCATCCGCCGATCGGGCAGTACCGGGTGGATGTGACAGATATCACTCATCCGATGACGGCCGGGATCGAAAGTTTCGAGACCGTCGATGAACAATATCTGATGGAGCATGACGACACGCTGGAAGTGCTGCTGGAAACGCGCTTTTCAGGACAGACCCCGGGCTTCCCGGACAATGCGGACTGGTCGCAGAAAGAGGTGCATCCCGTTCTCTATTCCAAGAAATATGGGAAGGGCGAGATCATGTATCTGACGCTGGGGCATTGTCGGGGCCATTATGACTTGCAGCCCTATCTCGACTATTTCCCGGTGCCGGAACGCTGTTCCTGGAATCTGCCGGTCTATTATGACCTGCTTCGTCGGGGCATCCGATGGTCGACGGGCGAGTTGGCCTGAGGCATTTGCAAGCAACAGACTCTGCAATGATCGTAGTTGGGGCGCAGGCGCAGGATAACTGCCGGCTACACTTCACGTGGCTATTCGCAAATGATCCACTTCGCAATTCGACTTTACAGGTTGGCAAATTCGCATTTGCTTGATGAGGCAAAGTTTGAGAAGGCGGTCAAATAGCGCTGCTGGTGGGTAATCCGGCAGTCATGCCCTTGATTGACTTTTCATTGCAGGAGTGAATGTGGCGGAGTTTTCTGATCAGCGGGATTCGATGCCCTATGACGTCGTCATCGTCGGCGGGGGACCGGCGGGACTGTCGTCTGCGATCCGGCTGAAGCAGTTGGCGAACGATGCGGGACAGGAACTGTCGGTTTGCGTGCTGGAGAAGGGCTCCGAGATCGGGGCGCATATCCTGTCGGGCGCGGTGGTCGATCCCAAGGCTCTGGACGAACTGTTCCCGCAGTGGCGCGACATGGGCTGTCCGATGGCGCAAGTGCCGGCGACGGACAACCAGCACTGGTTCCTGAGCAAGACCGGCAAGATGGCGATGCCGCACATCATGACGCCGGGCTGGATGCACAATAAGGGCACCTACACCGGGTCGCTGGGCAATCTGTGCCGCTGGCTGGCGGAGCAGGCCGAAGGACTGGGGGTCGAGATCTTCCCCGGCTTTGCCGCGGCGGAAATCCTCTACAATGAGGATGGCTCGGTCAAGGGCGTCGCAACCGGCGACATGGGCATCGACCGCGAAGGCAATCGCAAGGCCGACTATCAGCCGGGCCTGGAACTGCACGCCAAATATACCTTCTTCGCCGAAGGCGCGCGCGGGCACCTCACCAAGATTTTGAAGCGCCAGTTCGCGCTGGATGCCGACAGCGAACCGCAGGTCTACGGCATCGGCATGAAGGAACTCTGGGACATCGATCCCGCCAAGCACAAGCCGGGTCTGGTCATCCATACCCAGGGCTGGCCGCTGAGCGACGCCTATGGTGGCGGTTTCCTCTATCATCAGGCCAATGGGCAGGTGGCGCTAGGCTTCGTGGTGGGTCTTGGCTACCGCAACCCCTATCTCTACCCGTTCGAGGAGTTCCAGCGCTGGAAGCAGCATCCGGACATCCGCAAATATCTCGAAGGCGGCCGCCGCGTCTCCTATGGCGCGCGCGCGATCAACGAGGGCGGCTGGCAGTCGATCCCCAAGCTCGCCTTCCCCGGCGGCGCGCTGATCGGCTGTTCGGCGGGCTTCGTCAACGTGCCGCGCATCAAGGGCACGCATACCGCGATGAAGTCGGGCATGCTGGCCGCTGAGGCCGCGTTTGCCGCGATCCAGGCGGACCGTTCGAGCGATGTGCTGGCCGATTATGAGCCGACCCTGCGGTCGAGCTGGATTGCCACCGAGCTGCAACTGGTCAAGAATGCCGAGCCGCTGCTCTCGAAATTCGGCAACACCATCGGCACGGTGCTGGCAGGCATCGACATGTGGATGCGTACGCTCAAGATCGGCCTGCCCTTCACGATGAAGCACAAGCCCGATTGCGAGAAGCTCTGGCGCAAGGAAGTCAGCAAAAAGATTGACTATCCCAAGCCGGATGGCGTGATCAGCTTCGACCGCCTGTCCTCGGTGTTCCTCTCCAACACCAATCATGAGGAAGACCAGCCGGTTCATTTGCAGCTCAAGGACCCGTCGATCCCGATCAGCTATAACCTTCCCCTTTATGACGAGCCGGCGCAGCGCTATTGTCCGGCGGGCGTCTATGAAGTGGTCGGGCTGGACGAGGGCAATCCCCGCTTCCAGATCAACGCGCAGAACTGCGTCCACTGCAAGACCTGCGACATCAAGGACCCGACCCAGAACATCAACTGGGTCGTGCCCGAAGGCGGTGGAGGACCGAACTATCCCAATATGTAAATGGGTTATCCTGGCAGGTCAAAAGCGGGAAATGTTCCAGATCGCACAATTGGGAAATTCATAGCTTTCAAAAACTTCGACGCGCTGTTTGCTGCCGCAACGCACGTTGAACAGCGCGGCATCATTACCGCTTAGGGCTTATGAGTCATCGCGCCGGCCGCAGGTGGGGCCGTTTCCGAAGCGGCAATGCCCTTTGCCGCTGCGCGCCCATTTGCAGCGCTACGCAGGCCTTGCGGAAGTCGAAATTTGGTCTATCGAGCAGCGGTCTTGCGAGGCAGAAAGGCGGACATTTTGGCGCGACGCGATGACAGGCCGGAACGGGCGGAAGACCGCATCGCACTTCAGCGCCAGCATATTGTCGAACTGGCGCTCCGCCTGTTCCTTGAACGCGGCTTCGATGCCGTGAGCATGACGGAGCTTGCCCAGGCGGCGGGCATCTCCCGTCGAACGCTGTTCCGTTATTTCGCGACGAAGGACGACATCGTCTTCCTCTCCGTCGACCGGTGGGAGGGAGACTTCATGCGCAACCGGCTGCGCTCGGCGGACGGGCCGAAAGAGCCGGTGGAGCGGATCAAATGGGCCTATCAGGCGCTCGCCATGGAGGAGTCGCTGCACAGCGACGCGGCGCGGATCAAGACCCGGCTGATCTTCGATACGCCCGCCCTCGCGCGTCGCATGCATCAGGGGCTCAATGACTGGCAGCGCGAATTTGCGGAACTGATCATCGATCGGGTCGGCGCGGAAGGCGACGCGGCCTTTCAGGTCCATGCGCAGGTCGTTGCCGTGTCGATGCTCTACACCACCGCCTTTCGGCATTGGCTGGTGGACGACAGCCACAGCCTGCGCGAATGGATCGAGATCGCCTTTGCCGCATTGCATTGATCAGGCATCGGGTTCGCCCTGGCGGCGTGGTTGTTGACCGGTACGCCAGCGGCCTAGTGGCTCGCCCGTCCATTTCAGAAAGGCGCGGCGTAGGCTCTGATGGTTGCGAAAACCAAGGGCGCGGGCGATATCCTTGGCGCCCAGCCGTCCTTCCCGCGCCAATATCAGCGCATGGTCGCGCCGATGCTCATCCAGTATCTGGCCGAAGCTCGTGCCTTCGCTGGTCAGGCGTCGCACCAGCGTCCGGCTGCTGACTCCCAGCGCGTCCGCCGCCTGGCCGAGCGTCGGCCGTTCCAGCGCGCCGGACACGAGCAGGCGCTTCACCCTGCTGCCATAATCGCGCTGTTCTGGCGGCGCCTCGCGGAAATGCCGCAGGATCAGGTCCAGCATCTCGTCATCGCGCGACCGCAGTGGCGCGCGCAGCAGGGCGGAGGGCAGGGTGAGGCGATTGGCCGGGGCGCGGAAACGCGGGATCACCGGCAACCACCGCTCATAATGCACCCCGGTCGCGGGGGCATAGCGAAGCTCGATGATCGCGTCGGGATGATCCTGTCCGGTGGTTTCCGTCAGGAAGGAGAAGAAGGTACTGATCCACTCTTCCGCCAGAAAGCGGCGCGCGCGGAGCGGCAGGCTGGCGGCGGGCTGAAAACCCATGCGCCACACCGCGCCCTGCACTGACGACTGGAAACGGATCAGCGGTTCATAGTCATTGGCGCGACTGAGCCAGATCATCAGGGCCTGCTCCAGCGTCCGGCTGCTGGCGATGGCATGGCCGATGATGCCCAGGTCGTTAAGCCGTTCCCCGGTCCCGCAGCGCAAGCCGATATCGGGCGGTCCCAGATCGGCGAGCCGCAGGATGGTGCGGGTCAGGTCGGCCAGCGGCAGGTCGCGTTCCTCGTCGATCGCGCGCGCCGCCTGCTCATCCAGCGCGTCGAGTCCCGATAGGGTGAGGCCCATTTGCCGGGACAGCGCGGCATATCGCCTGATCCGGGCGGCGTTGATGCTGATCATGGCGGCGCTCCCGTGGCGTGATTGGTATCAATTATGGCGCGATCCGCATCATCCCGTCAATCGCTCGCCGGGTCTGAGCCGCCTATAATGCAGGCCATGAACCGATCTGCATTCGGAACACAGGATGAGGATATGACCCTGACACCCCGCAAGCCCGATATCCTTTCCGAGGACGGGCATCTCAACTGGTCGCCCGTGCCGGAATTCGCGCATATCTATAACGGCGCGTCGGTCGCCATCCCCTATGTCGAACATTATCTGAACAATGTGATGAACGAGGTTAGGACGCGGCATTGCCAGGATAATCCCGCCCTTGCCGAGGAATTGGACCTGTTCATCAAGCAGGAAGCCACGCATTCGCGCTATCACATGGAATTCAACAAGCGGATGTTCAGCGCGGGCTATGACAGGCTGAAATCGGTCATCGACCGCACCGTCAGGGATCTGCAACAGCTGCGCAGCAAGCGGTCGCTTGCCTTCAACGTCGCCTATTGCGCCGGGTTCGAGACAACAGCGACCTTCAGCGCCAAATATCTGTTCGAGCGTTGCGACATGATGTTCAAGGGCGGCGACGCCTATGGCGCCAACCTGCTGCAATGGCATGTGGCGGAGGAGTTCGAGCATCGCGCCACCTGCCATGAGGCGTTCAAGGCCGTGTCGGGCAATTATTTCGTCCGGCTGGCCGGGCTCGCTTATTCCTTCTGGCACATTCACATGCTGTTCGATCTTGCGACCCGGATCGTGCTGGAGGTTTATCGCGCCGACATGACGCCGGCGGAACGCCGCGCCTCGATCAAGCGGGAAAAGCGGCTCGTGCGCCGCCAGCTGGGCTATATGCTGCCCCGCATGCTGCGGCTTGTGATGCCCTATTATGACCCGGCGAAGCTGAAGGTGCCCGCGCGGATCACCAGGGCGCTGGAATTCTACAAGCGGCGGGATCCGATCCGGGTGAGCTTTGCGGACGTGCCGGACACAATCCCGCAAGCGGCCTGACCCTTCTCTCCACCTGGCGCGGTCGGGCCATATCCCGATCGCGCTATTTTTTTATCTCGCGATCCAGAAAAGCACGAGCAGCGCGACAGCGACGGCGATGACCCACGCCTCGAAGGCGAGGCGCAACGGCAGGATCGCTTCGTCGATCTCCATATAGCGCAGGCCGATCAGCCGCACCTTGAAAAAGGCGATCACCAGGATCGCCGACCCCATGATGCGCGGGTCGAACTGCATCGCCTCCAACTGGAACAAATAGGAGGCGAGCGTCGCCGCGACGAGGATGGCCCAGATCGTGACCGGGGACTGGATGACATGCTTCATGACGCGCTCACTGATGCAGATAGAGGATGGCGAACAGGATCACCCACAATATGTCCACCAGATGCCAGAACAGGGCGCATCCCTCGATCGCCTTGATGCCGTTCGGAACGAGGGGCGCGTTGCAGCGGGTGCGGATGAAGGCCAAAGCCCCCAGCCCTGCGATCACGTGCAACAGATGGATGCCCGTGAAGCTGAAGTAGAACATGAAGAAGTTGTTGGTGGTCGGATTGATCCCGGCCGCGATCTTCTCGCTATATTCGATGATCTTGACGCCGATGAAGCCCAGGCCGAACAGGATCGCCAGGTTGGTGCTCAGCCGGGCGCGGCTGAGCGCGCCCTCGCGCAGCGCAGCCACCGCGATGGCGATCGCCAGCGAGCTGCTGAGCAGCAGCATGGTGTTGAGCAGGCCCAGCCCCTGATTGAGCTGCACCTGCGAGCGTGAGAACAGCGCCACCTCATCGAGGCGATAGGTGGCAAAGGTCAGGAAGAACAGGCCGAAGACCAGCAGGTCGCCGAACACGATCACCCAGAGGCCGGGCTCGCCGGGGATGCGTTTGGTGTGGGCGTGCTGGACTGATCTTATGTCATGCATGAGGGGCATCGCCTTCAGAGGTGCGATTGATCGCGCTGAGCGTCAGCGGCGTCATGATGATGAGCCAGACAAAGAAGGCCGAGGCCGCGATCCAGAAGGACAGAAGGCCATTCCAGGCGAACGGGCCGGTGCGGAAGATATAGGCGAAGGCGCCCGGCACCAGCAGCAGCGCGAGCCAGATGTTCAGATAACCGGCCCAGCGCGGAAAGACGGGGTCGGGACGCTTGTCGGTCAGCGCGCCGATGGCGATCGCGCCGAACTGCGCCAGGAAAGTCGGGAAGGCGGGGATGACCAGCAACCAGGCGATGTCGTTGAGCATCTGGGTCAGGGCGGGGTCGCGCTCCGGACGGAAGGCGGTGACCGCCAGCACCATGTTCGGGAACATCAGCGTTAGCACGCCGATAGCGCCCGCGCCCAGTTGCAGGTCCGCGGGCAATCGGCTGGAGGTGTGCATGTGCCGCATCTGCGTCGTGATGACACAGACCAGCGCGATGAAGCCCGCAATGCCCGCCAGACCCAGGATCATGCCCAGGCGAATGAGCATCGCATTGTCGCGGTAGATGGCGGCGATCTCCGGCGCCGACAGGCTGGGGGCGGGGGGCGGCACGAAGCCCGACATCAGCAGCCCGGCGCCGAGTGTGGCGGCGCAGAAGGGGCCGCCCCAGGCACATATCTTCTGGTCGAGCTTGCTCATTCTTCACCCTCTCCGAACCCGGTTTGCGCCCGAAAGCCTGGCGCGGCTGTGTGCCGTTTCCATGACGATCGTCCCCGAAATGGCACTCAGTGCCACTCATGTCAACTCCCGTTGAAAGTTCAGAAGGCGCGATCCGTGATGTCGACCGATTGTTAGAACCGGGGTTCAATTAAGCCGTTTGGCCGGCCGGGATGGGAGCGGATACATACGCCGCACGCATTGAAGAGGCCGCAACCAATAGTGCGGGCAATCAGGACAGGGGGGATATCATGATTCGGATCGGTTCGGGGCTCAGCGCATGGGCATATCTGCTGGCGTCGGCTCCTATGGCTTACGCTCAGGCACCAGCGGGTCAAGGGGCCGACGTTCCGGCGGATCAGGCGCCGTAGGCCGGGACCGCGGGCATGGCCGACATTGTCGTGACGGCCCAGCGACGGGCAGAGCGGTTGCAGGATGTGCCCATCGCGGTCACCGCCATCGTCGGCGAAACCGCCGGGCTGATGGGCGTCACCAACAGCGAGACGCTGAACGCCGTCACGCGCGGCGACATCATGGGTATCGCCATGACCGCTGACCAGTTGATGGGCGCGCGGGCCACGCCGGAACTGTCGCAATATCAGATACCGGGCATTGACGGCCTGTTTCCGACCGGTTGCACGACCAATCCGGGCGGTCTTGCGACATTGGGCGGCCGTGCTTCGGCGATGAAAATCTATCAGAAGCTTGGGATCGACCTGAAGACTGGCTTCACCAACTATTGAAATAGCTGGCCTTCGGGCAGAAAAGGATTGACGATGGCACTGCTCACTAAAGACAATGACAGCCTGATGACGGTCGAAAAACTGTTTCCGGACGGTGGCAACCTGCTGATCGAAGGCCAGATCATGGGCACGCTGCCCGTGCGCGCGGTGCTGACGCCGGATCAGGCGCGCGCCGCGCTCAAGCTGCTCAATGTCAAGACCGTCCTGTTCCGGCGCGGTCGCAAATAAGCTGTGGGGGACGGTCAGCCGGGAAGCTGGCTGACCGTCTTGCCGATATCCTTGCGCCGCCATTCCGACAGGAAGACGGTGAGCAGTTGCAACTGGGCGCGCGGGAGGAAAAGCGCCCGCAGGCGCGGATCGGTGCGGTCGGTGAGGTCCGCATAGTCGGGCAGTTCGGCCTCCAGCAGCGACGGCGCGTCCAGCATCCAGGCGGTGCCCAGCACCGCGATGGCCAGCTTCACGTCCCGGTCGAAATCGGCCGCATCCAGTTGTGGCCCACCCAGCCGCGCATATTCGGATAGCAGCAGCGCCTGAAGATTCGCGTCATGCCGCGTCAGGAAGTCCGCTTCGCCAGCGCAGAGCATGCCATAATAGGATTGGGCGATATTGGCCTGCGCCACGCCGCCCCAGTCGAGCTGGCCCGATTGCATCACGCCATCTTCATCGCGCCAGAACCAGGCATTGTCCGGGTTCATATTCCAGTGGACCAGCGCAATGGCATCCCGGCGGGCGTAGAGGTGCCGCCAGATCGTCTCCTCCTTCGCCAGAACCTGCGCCGCGCCTGCCGCGAAATCGTCCAGAAAGGCAGGATCGGCAAGGCCATCCGGCAGCAGTTGCGGCGCGCGCGCGGCAAAATCCTTCAATTTGGCGAGCTTGGCCTGCAACTGCGCCTGGTCATAGGGAATGACCTTCAGCAGCGCTTCGTCGGCGGGGTTGAACGGAAATTCCTGATCAATTTCGTCGCCGAAATGCCCGGCGCGGTGATAGGCGGCCAGCGCCGCGATCGCGCGCGTCTGCGCCTCATAATAGGGCAGCGGGTCGGCCAGCTCATAATCGACGCATTTTTCCAGCGCAGGCTCGATCCCTTCCGATCCATAGGGAATGCGCTCAGTGATCAGCAGGCCGGTCTTGAACTCGGCATTATAGTCGCCGAACATGCAGCGCGGCACCCGCAGCGGAAATCCAGGACGGCGAGACAGCAGGGCAAAGCGCACCTCCGGGTCCATCACCGGCGAAAACAGGTCCCTGAGCGGATCGCCAAATTCGCGCGTGAACTTGGCGAACAGGCGGGTTGGCGCGCCCTCGTCCCGCGCATAGGCGACGTCGATCGCGATCTTGCGCCCCATGCCGCCGCCGAAAAATTCCTTCCAGTGGACGATGGTGGTCACTGCATTGTCAGCGCTGATCGCCTCCATCTGCCGGAATAGCGTCGTCAGGGCAGACGCGCCGCCTTCCTCCAGCACCGCATAGCTGACCGGAAACGCGATCCCGGTATGATCCCCGGTCACATGCGTTGGATGATGCACCCGTCGTCTCTCCTTGGCGCGATAGCGCGCACTCAAGCCTTTTGTTCGCAGGCTTACCATTACAGGACCTGCCGCTGTGATCAAGCCGGAACCGAGCCCCATGACCGGACCGCGCGGCGACGTCGCGTGAAAATTGGTTCATAAGCTTACGATCCGAGTTGATTTTGGCCCGGTCCCTCTCTAGGGGGTGGGGGAAATAGGAAGGATTGGGCAAATGGCGAAGTTGACCGTGGTCAACCGTTCAGGTGAAGAGCAGACGATCGAGGGACAGGATGGCCTGTCCGTGATGGAACTGCTGCGCGACAACGGGTTCGACGAACTTCTGGCTCTGTGCGGCGGCTGCTGTTCCTGCGCCACTTGCCATGTCTATGTCGATCCGGCCTTTGCGGACAGCCTGCCGGCGGTCAGCGACGATGAAAATGACCTGCTCGACAGCTCCGATCATCGGAATGAAACCAGCCGCCTGTCCTGTCAGTTGACCTTCAGCGACTCGCTGGATGGCCTGCGCGTCACGATCGCGCCGGAAGATTGATCCGCCCCGCCGGGCGCCGATTTCAACGATGACCAGATCAGGGTCGGTGCACGGTGTGCCCCGGCCCTGTCCGTTTGCGCAAAGATTTCGCGCTACATATTTCTCCCCTGGATTGAGTCTCGTCAGTTGATGACGCAGACATCAAACTGCCAGATCGCATGGGGAGAGATGATGAATAGCCAGGACATAAGAGTCGAAACGCATCCCGGACCGGGGGGCATTATCCTGTTGCGCCTGTCACGGCCGCAGCGGCGGAACGCCATGTCGGTTTCGATGGTCGACGGCGTGCTCGACCTGCTCGGATCGGCGGTGGGGCAGGCGGCCGGCGCAATCGTCATCGTGGGCGAGGGGCGGGGGTTCTGCGCCGGCAGCGACCTCACCGCGCTGGCTGGGATGGACATGCTGGAACGGTCCGCGTTCGAGGCCGATTGCGGTCGGCTGGCGCGCGCTCTGACCGCGCATCCGCGCCCGGTCATCGCGGCGGTCCATGGCTTTGCCATCGGCGGCGGCCTGACCTTCGCTGCCGCCTGCGACATTGTGGTCAGCACCGCCGACGCGAAATGGAGCCTGCCGGAGGTGCAGATCGGACTCTTTCCCGCCTGGGGCCTGGAAGCCGTGACCGTCCGGGCCGGGCGGACGCGGGCGCGGCGGCTGTCCTTCGGCATCGACACGCTTTCCGGCGCGGAGGCTGCGGCGGCGGGGCTGGTCGATCTGGTCGCCGACGATCCATTGGGCGAAGCCATGGCGATCGCCGGGCGGCTGGCGGCGCTGCCCGTTGAACAGGTGGCGGCGGTCAAGGATTATTTCGCCGTGGAAAGACAGGGTGAGGAGGCCGACCGGCATGCGAACCGGCTGTTCATCGCGGCCTGTGACAGCGAGCAGGCGCGCGCCAGCTTCCAGCGTTTCGGCCGGAGCGGATCGCAGCCTTGACAGGTTTAAGGCGGTGGCCTTAATCTCTGCGCGAACAGAGTCAGCGTCGCGGGAGAGATGAGATGCAGATCAGTGCGGAGCGGGTGCGGCAGGTGTATGAAGCGGAGGTGCACGACCGTCCGGTGACGCGGGCGGACGAAGTGCCGCCCTCTTATGTGTCCATCACCCGCGAATGGCTTGACGATGTGCTGTGCGCCGATGTGCCCGGCGCGCACGTGACCGCCTTTTCTTTCGACGAGCGGGATGACGGGTCTTCGAACCGGCGGCGGATATTCCTGTCCTACAATGCGGCGGGGGAGGCGGCCGGTCTGCCCGCGACCGTCTTCTGCAAGGCGGCCGAGACGCTGGAAAACCGGATCGTGCTGGGCGTATCCGACACAGCGCGCGCCGAGGCGGACTTCTACAAGCTGGTCCAGCCGCAGCTTGACATCCCGACGCCCACGGCCCGCTATGCCCGCTTCGACCCGGAAAGCTTCGCCTATCTCATCATGATGGACGACATGGCGCAGGGCGTGCGCTTTCCCGACGAGCGGACCACGCTGACCCGGCAGCAGGCAGAGCAGATGGCCATCACCCTCGCCGGATTGCACAGCCGCTTCTACCAGAGCGAGGCGCTGGGCACGGCAAAGCTGCCGTTCAAGACCTGGCCGGTCTGGTGGGCGAACCAGATGCAGGGGGCGCCGGACTTCCCGGCCTTCTGCGACAAGGGGTTCGAGGCTGTCGAGGCGCACCTGCCCGCGCGGCTCGTCGCGCGGCAGGCTGATGTGTGGCCGGCCACCGAAAAGTCGGTCGCGCGCCATAAGGAATTGCCTCACACGCTGATCCATAGCGACGTGCATCTGAAGAACTGGTTCATCCTGCCGGACGACCGCATGGGCCTGCACGACTGGCAGCTCACCACGATCGGCCATTGGTCGCGCGATTTCGCCTTTTCGACCACGACCGCGCTGACGATCGAACAGCGCCGCGAATGGCATCCCGACCTGCTGCGCCTCTATATCAGCGAGATGGAGCGGCGCGGCGTGCCGAAGATCGATTTCGACGAGGCTTTCCTCAACGTCCGTCAGCAGCTGATGACCGCCTTTGCCTTCTGGACGATCACCATGTGCCCGACCGGCGACATGCCGGACATGCAGCCGGTGCGGACGACCGTCGAGTTCCTGAAGCGCATGGGCACCGCGATCGACGATTACGACGTTCTCGATTCTTTCTAAAAAAGGGGAGGGTGACGGCCATGTCCGACGCCATCGAACTGATCCGCCTGCTCAAGGCGCGCTACTTCCGCTTCATGGACGGGAAGGATTGGGCGGGGCTGCGCACCCTGTTCACCGATGATGTGATCTTCGATGTGCGCGGCGGCCTGGCGCCCAGCAAGATCGACGACAGCTATGCGGAGCCGCCGGTGCGCGGCACCGATGCGGCGGTCGCGTTCCTGCGTAGCGCGCTGGATGCGGCGGTATCGATCCATCAGGGCTATATGCCCGAGATCACCGTCATCGATGAGGACAATGCCACCGGCATCTGGGCGATGGCGGACATCATCCGCGCGCCGGAAGGTGCGCCATTCCGCGAGATGCGCGGTCATGGCCATTATCACGAAACCTATCGCCGCGTTGGCGGGGAATGGCGCATCGCCACGCTGCGCCTGACCCGGCTGGCAGTCGACATCAGCTGATCATCAAGAGACAGAAAGGCAAGAGCATGCCCCACGTTCCCGTCAACGACTATCCCTGGCAAGGCGAATTTCCCGACACGCCGAACTGGAGCGAGAATTTCCTGCTCGCCGGGCAGGATCCCAAGTCCGGGGTTGGTTTCTGGATGCATTGCGGCCGCTGGCGCAAGGATCTGGAGATGTTCCGTGAAACGGTGGTGGTGCGCCTGCCCGACGGCACGGTGGCGGCGTCGCGCGCGATCGGCAACGCCAATTCGGCCAAGGATGGGCCGGGCGGCCCGCATTACGCCATCCGCATCGTCGAGCCGGGTGCCAAGCTCACCTATCGCTATAATGGCGGCATCCGTCGCGTGCCGTCGCTAGGCATGAAGGAGGCGCTGGTGCCCGAAGGCCCGCGCACGCCGATGAAGATCGCGCTGACCTTCGAGTCCAACGCCGATGTGTGGGATTTGCACAAGGTCGGCGGCACGCAGGACTTTCTGCCAGCCGGCCATATCGAGCAGATCGGCCGCGTCACCGGCACGATCCAGGTGGGCGACGACGTCTACGAGATCGACACGATCGCCAATCGCGACCATTCGCTGGGGCCGCGCGACAATAAGGACCTGCTCAATCACCAATGGCACCAGGGCTATTTCGAAAACGGCATCAGCTTCCTGCTGTTCGACGCGATGACCCGCGGCGACGGCAAGGTCGTGTTTTCCGAAGCCGCGGTCTATGAAGGCGACAAGCTGTTCCCCGCGCGACTCGAACTGCCGTGGCGGTGCGATGATGCCGCGAAGGATCACGATCCTGTCAGCTTCCGGCTGCATTATGAAAATGGCACGCTGGACATCCAGACGACGGAATATCAGACCGACTCCTATCTGTCGCTGACGTCGCCCAACGATCAATATGTCGGCGTCTATCCGACCGAGGGCAAACCCACGCTCGTCCTTGCCGAACAGTCGGTGGGGCTGTTGCTTAATGGTTCGGTGCGCGGCTACGGATGTTTCGAACGGACCATAAACGGCCATATCGAGCCCGAAAGCTGAAGATGCCCGCATGAATGCAACCCCTGCCGCCGCACCTGATCTGCCCGACGCGAAGAGGAGGCTCATCCTCGAAGCCGAGCGGGTGTTTGGCGAGCAGGGGATAGCCGCCGCCTCCTTGCGCGACATTTCGGAGGCGGCAGGGCATCGCAACAAATTCGCCGCCCAATATCATTTCGGCGACCGGGACGGCCTGATCCGCGCCGTCCTCGAATATCGCCGACCCCATGTCGACCGGTTGCGGCAGGCCTTTCTGGACGAGCGCGGTGCGACGCCGGAAACAGCGTCCACGCATCTGCTGGTGCTCGCCATCCTGGAGCCGCTGCTGCTGAGCGAGGACCGCCATGAACTGGCGGCCTATGGGCGCTTTCTCTATGCGCTGCTCCATTATGATGTCGAGGGCGCCCTGTGGCAGGAGTCGGCGTCGACCGCGCCTGTCACCCACAGGATTTACGGCGCCCTGCGCCACCACGCCGCCGGGCTGTCCGACGAGAGCTGGAAAATGCGGCAACGCGCTTTCGGGCGATGCTGTATCGACTTCATCGCCAATCGCAAATTGCTGCTGCCCTGGGGCGATCCGCCGCCGCCTCAGCGGATGGAGGAGGTTGCCGCCATGCTGGTGGCGATGCTGACGATCGGCGTCCCGGCCTGATGGTCTGATCAGAGGCCGGGATTGACGGAACGCGTCGGCAGGCCGGCAGGACGGATGTCCTGCCAGGCCTGCAGCACGCCGGCCATTTCGGCAGGGGCGCTGCCGTGGAAGAGGACGCCATCGGCGCCCGCGTTCAGCCGGGCCAGCGCGGCGTTCGCGCCGTCCCGGCCCGTGCCGATGGCATTGCCATCCTCGATCCAGCTTCGGGGATAGAGGTCGGCCATCGCGCGCAGCTGGTCGAGGTCGCGGGTCGTGCTCTCGTCGCCCATCGTGCCGGCGGGACGCTGGCTGTCGAACCGGGCCAGCGCCTCGCGCAGTCGCACGGCCTCCGCCTTGTCCCAGCCATTGGCGTCGCAGATCGCGTCGAACATGCCGGGGAAGAGAATGTAGCTGTTCATGCGGCGGACGACATAGCTTAGCATCGCCTCCTCCGGCACGTCGCAGGCGGTGACCAATATCGTCCAGATGCGCACCGAGGCGGGATCGCGCCCGGCTTCCTCCGCGCCCTGACGGACCAGCTTCGCCGATCTTTCGACGGCCTGCGGCGTCCAGAGCGAATTGAAGACGACCCCGTCGGCGTGACGACCGGCCCATTTCAGCGTCTTTTCGCCCATGCCCGCGCAGATGATCGGCGGGATCGTCGGCAGGTCGACGCCCAGGCGGAGGCCCCGGATGGTGCCCAGCGGTCCCTCATAATTCACCGCCTCCCCGCGCCACAGCTGGCGCAGGATCGTGATATAATCCTCCATGATGCGGAAATTCAGCCGGGGCGTTCCGGTGGCATCCGCGAAACTGTCCGTTCCACGCCCTATACCCAGTGCGAACCGGTCGCCGGTCAGCTTCGCCATGGTGGCGGCATAGCCAGCGGTGACGATCGGGTGGCGCAGCGGCAGGTTCTGGATCAGGCCGGACGCGATCCCCATGGAGGGCGAGAGCATCGCCGCCGCGCCCGAAAGGACATCGGCATTCTTGGCCGCGAAACGCTCCGAAATCCAGACCGAGCCGAAGCCCAGCCGTTCGGCGTCCCTGATCTCTCCAATGGCGGCCGTGGGATCGGAGATATGACCCGGCAGGGCATAGCAACCAAACTCCGGATAGCGTGTGATTTCCATCTCGACCTCTCCTGATGCTCGCGCCGGGCGAGCGTTCTGTTATTGGCCGCTGCTCTCCACCGGCGTTGCCTGCCCCAGCCATCGGGTGAAGCGCGAATCCGGCCTCGCCCATTCCATCGTCGCGCGCCGCCGCATGATCAGCCAGCGGTCCCCGCTGTGCACGAATTCGTCATCATAACGGCCGCTATGATCGATGCCGAGCTCCGTCACGACGATGATATAGGTGACGACCTGCGCACTGTCCGGCCCAGTGAACTCGATCATCGTCGTGGTCAGGTTGTGACGCTGGAAATTCCCCTTCTCGAACGCGCCGCGCCGTTCGGCCGCCGGATGGAGCATCGCGATGATGGCATCCGGCCCCTTCAGTTCGCCCTTGCCCTGCACTTCAAACAGGGCGTCGGGGTGGAAGACCTGATGGTGAAGCGCATAGTGCGCGGTGTCGGCCGCCCGGTTGTAGAGTTCGAGTGTGTAGCGGATCGCTTCGCGTGCCAGCATTTCCTGTGGGGTCATGCTGTTCCTTCCTTCCTCAGAACAGGCCGCGCGTCCAGCCGCCGTCGACGGCGATCGTCTGCCCGGTGATGTAGCTGGCCCGTTCCGAACAGAGAAACGCGACAAGCCCCGAAACCTCGTCCGGGCGTCCGTGCCGGCCCATCTGGATCACCGGCGGATCCTCGCGCCGGGGAAGCGCCTGGTCGCCGCCGGCCTGGGTTTCTTCATTCAGGCCGGTGGCGATGCTGCCGGGCGCGATGGTGTTGACGGTGATGCCATGCGGAGCCAGTTCGTTCGACAGGCTGCGCGCCAGCCCCACCGCCGCGACGCGATAGGTGTTGGACAGGACGATGTCGAAGAAGCGATGTGGTTCCTTGGAGCAGACCGACCCCAGATTGACGAAGCGACCAAAGCCTTTCCGTTTCATCGCCGGATAGGTTTCCCGCGCCAGCATGGCCAGCGACAGGACAACCTGTTCATTGCTCTGCCGAAAATCATCATAGGATGCATCGTCGAAACTGTAGCGCAGGGTCGATCGCACATTGCCGATGACGATGTCCGGATCGCCGAACAGCGTGCGGGTCTGCTCCACGGCGCGGCGGATGTCGGCTTCCACCGCCATGTCCGCACTGACCCAGGCGGCGCGTCCGCCCCATTTCTCTATTTCGGCGACGGTGTCGCGCAGCGGTTCCTCCCGCCGCGCGACGACCATGACGGCCGCGCCTTCCTCCGCCAGCTCCAGCGCGATGGCACGCCCCATGCCGGCGCTGCCGCCGGACACGAGCGCAACCTTGTCATCCAGCCCCAGCCTCATGCGAAACCATAGGGGTCGTAACGGCCGTTGATGAACATCTCGACCTGCGCGGCGCCGCGATGGACCGAACCGTCGGGCGCGTGCAAGGTCACGCGCATCAGATATTCGACGCCATGGGTTTTCTTGCCGTCATTGCCCTTGTCCTCGACGCCGGTGCCCTCGCCGAAATTGGTGGCCACCTGTTCGCCCGTGACCTTGTAGGGCGTGTAGGTGAAGGGCTGCTCCGACCAGTCGAACGTGTCCCATTCGATCGCCAGTTCCTCCGACCCATGATAGGTGTGGAAGGTGCCGCCATCCTTCCAGCTGCCGGGATGATAGCCCATGGTCTGGCCCATCCATGGCGGCGCGGCGACATCATAGTCGATCCGCCATGCGCCGCCCTGATCATCCTCCAGATGCATGGTCGCGCCGGTCAGCATCCGGGTGCCCTCGGCAAAGCGCATCTCATGCCGGGCGGAGGTGAAATGCAGCGCCTCGCTGCCCCAGCCCTTGAATACATGGCCGCCCAGCGGCGTTCCGAAGACGTCGTTCATCTTCGCCTGCACGCCCTCAGGCGTTTCGTGCAGGTGGTAGAAGCCGCTATAGTCGCCCGCCACGAAGCAGTTCCACCAGCGCAATGCGCGCTGCGGTCCGGACTGCTGCCTTGGCGGCAGCAGGGATGCGACGGGCGCGAGCGGCGGCCGCTCGGCGTACAGCCCCCAGCTGTGATCGCGGGCGGCGAACCATTTGTCGGGGGTGATCTCGTACCGCTTCCCCTTATATTCGGCCCAGCCGCTGGCCACGCCCGGCTGCGAATAGCGTGTCTGATCCGTCGTCAGCCGTCCGCGATTTTCCGCCGAATGATGGTCCTCCAGAAAAGCGGGCGAAACCCCTTCCCAGAGAATGTCGAACGACAGACCGCTGCCATTGTCTTCCAGCACGAGACGGATTTTCTTGAGCGGTTCCACGAACTCCACGCGCCACGGACCGATCGCGATGTCGAAATTGGGGCGCCATGCGCGATTGAAACGGGTGGTCGAATGGATGCCGTTGTCGTTCAGAAAGGCATAGCCGCCGAACATGTCGGTGTTCGGGTTCACCCGCGCGCCGGTCGCGATGAAAATGCCTTCGTCCGGGTTGAACACGCCGAAATAATAGCCGTCGTCCCAGCTATAGTCGGTCGACGGAATGAAACTGAACGGGCGGGATGCCTGGTGGACGGGAAACTCATCATAGGGCGTCAGCATCAGTTATCCTCTCCATCTTTCATCGTTCGGCATATTGGGGCGCGGGTCGGCTTGATCACGACCAACGCCATGCGAAGCGGGCCCACCTTGCCGGCGTCGCTCTACTTCCTGTACGCGTTCGTTAAGCAGCCGCAGCTTTGGCGGCAATGCCCTTCTCGATGGCATCAAGCATGATCAGGTTCCACTGCTGGATGATCGATTCCTGATAGGCGCCAAGATGGGTTGTCGGATTTTCGATATTGGCCGAATGCGCGCCGCGCTGGACGCGGGGCAGATTGCCGCAATCCTGATCGAAAATATAGGCGAGGAAGCCGAACCTGTCCTGCATAGCGGCAAAGATCGACCCATCCGGCCCGATGTCGACGCGCGGCGTCGCCGGGGGCCGCTTTTCGCCTGCCTTCACCGGATACAGCATGCGCACTTCAAAGTAGCTCTTGTTCGGATCGGTCGCGTGCGGCCAGAACTGGTAGGTGAAGGGCACTGCTTCGGACAGCCAGAAGCAGCTGTGCGGGTAGAAGAAATAGAGCAGGGAATCGAGCAGGATCGCGTCGGGAACGGTGCTGTCGATGCCGTGCTTCGCCTTGTAGGCTCCACGAATCCAGTCAGCGACCTGCACGCGCAGATCCTTGTCAGCCTCCAGCTGAATGACGGGATGGCCCGGATAATGCCAGTCGCCGGTGGCCTGCAAGAACATCTGCGCTGACGCGACCGGGTCCGTATCCAGCGGGGCATGGGCCGAAGGAATGGCGGAATAGGTGGAATTCCGGCCGACATAGCTGCCCTTGGTCGCCCAGACATCATATTTGCCTTGCGCGTCGCCGGCGAAGGGGACGGCTTCGGGATGGGTGGCGTAAAGATGATAGGCTTCCTGGAACGCCTCCTGCGCCACCTTCCAGTTACAGTCCATTTCGCGACGGAAATGGCCGTAGGTATAGCGGTTGGCGTAGTCAAATTCCTTGAAATGATCGGGGATCATGCCCAGCGCGTCCATCAGCGACGGCGCATTCTTGTCCGCGTTGATGAACAGGAAGCCGCCCCACCGTTCCAGCCGGACTTCGGGCAGGCTGCCGTTATTCGGTGTGATCTCCTTGAAATCCCAGTGGCTGGGAATCCGCTTCAGCTTGCCGCCATTCTGCCATTCCCATCCGTGATAGGGGCAGCGGATCGACTGGGCATTTTCCTTGGTCGCGCACAGTTCGGTGCCGCGATGCGGGCAGCTGTTATAATAGGCCTTGAACTCGTCCTCGGCGGAATGGACGATCATGTAGGACCGGCGGCCGACATTGACCGGCATGCGGTCGCCAATTTCGGGCAGGTCTTCGTCACGCCCGATATACAGCCAGCCCTTTTCCCACACAAATTCGAATTCGGCGGCCGCAATCTTCGGATCGAAATAAATGTTATGGTCGAAATGGCGATGGTCCGGCTCTATATCGCCATGAACGCGAAGAGAAACATGGTCATGGAAAAAGGCTTCCTTGTCCCACACTTCCTGGGTGACGGGCCTGTCCTTGGTGCCATAACCCTTTGTTATCTCCGCCTTGCGCGCAACATTTGACATGATCGAAGCCTTTACGACTGAAAACGAAATTACACTGATTTATCTCGGAACCGCAGCTCTGGATATCAATCCTCGCTGTTCACGTTGTAGCCGATACGCAGACTCGTAATACCGCGATGCAGGAGCCCCGGCCAATAATCCGTATCGCTGCTGTCCATGATATGAATGTCCTTCAGCCGTGCGAATAATGCGGGCAGGGCGATCGACAGTTCCTTGCGGGCCAGCATCTGGCCAAGGCAGCGGTGGATGCCCGGCGCGCCGAAGGCGACATGGTTGCGGGCGTCCTTGCGGGTGATGTCGAAGCGGTCGGGCTCATCGAAGCGCGCCGGATCGCGATTGGCCGCATCAAAGCGCAGCAGGACGGCGGCCCCTTGCGGAATCGCCGTGCCCGCCAGTTCGGTGTCGCGCGTGGCGATCCGCCACATGGAGGTCGCCGGCGTTTCGTAGCGCAGCAGTTCCTCCACCGCATTGGCCACCAGCGACGGGTCGCCTCGCAGCATCTCGATCTGCTCGGGATGGCGGAGCAGCTGCATCAGGCCGCTCATCAGCGTGTTGCGGGTGGTTTCGTTGCCTGCCACCGCAATCTCCAGCGTCAGCGCCGCCGCTTCATCGTCGGTGAGCGGCGCGACGCCGTCCACGCCGATATTGACGAGGTTGGAGATCAGGTCGTCCGCAGGCTGCTGACGCCGCGCCGCCAGCCGCTCCCGGATGAAGCGCATGAAGTCGACGACATTCTTCGCCGCTTCCACTTCCTGCTCCGCCGTTCCCATGCGGCTGACCAGCAGGATCGCGGCGTCCGACCATTTGCGCACCAGATGCCAATGGTCGCGGTCGAGCCCCAATATGTCCGCGATCACATAGGTAGGCAGCAGCACGGCAAATTCGTTGACGAAGTCCGCCTCGCTCTTCTGCGCCATGTCGTCCAGCAACTGCGTCACGATCCGTTCGATCAGCGGCTGAAGATTGGCGATCCGTCCCTGCGCGAACACGGCGTTGACCAGCGCGCGATAGCGTTTGTGGTCCGGATCGTCGGAGACGAGCAGCAGCCCCGATCCGGACTGGCCCACCTCCGCCAGGATCGCGAGTGCTTCATGATTGTCCATGTTGGGACGGTTGGTGAGATGCCCCATCTGCGAGGAGAAATCTTCCGTCCGCTTGGTCGCTTCGGCAACGGCCGCATAGCTGGTGACGAGATAGGCATCCATGCCGCCGGGCACCCTGGCCTTCACCACCGGAGCACCTTGGCGCAGCTCCGCCAGGGCCGCGTGGGGATTCGCCAGCAGGGCGGGCGCGGTGAAATCGAACAGAGCGTCAGGCTCTAGGGTGCCGGTGGCCATCAGGGCGTCTCTCCAGGATAGGCTTGCCGCCACAGCCCGCCGATCCGGACCCGAACAAGCAACTTACATTCGATCGTGAATGTATGTATGTTATCCCTGCCCTTGTAAAGGGAGAACGGACAAGGCAGTCGGGGTTCATGGACATACGCACAGGCAGCAGAAAGAATGGCGCGGCGCGTCGATCGCAGGAAGAACGCAGTTCCACTTCGCGCGCGAGCCTGATCGACAGTGCGATCCGCCACATGCGGGAACGGGGGATTGCCGCGACCAGCATGACCGAGATCGCGGCGGACGCCAATCTGACGCGGGGTGCGATCCAGCATCATTTCAGCAGCCGGACGGAACTGATATTGGCGGCCGTGCGGGAACTGGACGATAGGCTATCGCAGGCGTTCGACGGCTATTCGGTGCCTGACGGCGTGCATGGTATCGATCGAGTGGCGGCCGTGTACGACCATGTCGTCGCCCTGACCGCATCCGCCGACGCTGTCGCGGTCTATGACCTGTTGGGCGCCAGCCGCGGCGATCCGGTGTTGAAGCACAAGACGGTCGAATTGCAGCGTCCGCTGACCGAGAAGTTTCGCCAGTTCTGGCGCCGCAATCTGGAAGGGCATATCCCCCCCGACCTCGTCGAAGTCAGCCTCGATATCGCGCTGTTGATGAGCCAGGGCGTGGCGATGGCTCAGTTGTTGACGCAACCGCCCGCCGTGATCGACCGCACCATGGCGGAATTCCGGGTCATGCTACTGGAGTCCATTGGCGCGCGACTTTGACTGCCGACCGTGACTTTGCCATCGCTGGTCCATGTTCTGAAATGAAAACGGGCCCGGAGGATTGCTCCGGACCCGCATCATTCAGGCTGGCAGTCCGGCTTACTGGCCGAACTTGTAGCTCAGACGGATCATGACTTCACGGCCACGGCTGACCGCTGCGAAGCGGTCACCGCGCACGCCAGCGACAGTGCCGGTGCCGCTGCCGGTGAAGGGCACGTCGGTCGAAGCGACATAATAATATTTGTTGGTGAGGTTACGGCCAACCAGCGCGACTTCCCAACGGTCATCCGCTTCGCTGACACGCAGCGAGGCGTCGAGCAGCGCATATTTCGGCATCCGGCCATCGGGCGCCGAGGTGGAGTCGGTCAGGAAGCTGCTCGAATAGTTCGCATCCACCGACAGGCCGAGCTTCATCGCGTCGGTCAGCGGCGTTTCATAGCCGAAGCCACCCGACAGGTTCCACTTGGGCGCACGCGGGATTTCCGCCCCCGACAGGTCCTGCACCGGCACGTTGCTGGCGTTGAGCGTGCAGCCTTCCGCCGGCGTCTGACCGTTGTAGCAAGGCGCGTTCGGGAAGGAGCTGTAACGGCCTCGGTTGTACGCCGCCGCGCCATGGACCGACAGGCCGTCCAGCGGGGTGCGATAGTTGAAGTCCATTTCGGCGCCCTTGATCTTGGTCGAGGCGGCGTTGCGGATGGTCGAGCTGGCGTTGGTGAAGTTCACCACCTGCAGGTCGCTGACCTTGTAGGTATAGGCCGCCATGTTGACGCGCAGCGTGCGGTTGAACAGCGCCGCCTTCAGGCCCGCTTCGAAGCCCTTGATCGTCTGCGGATCGTAGGACAGGTCGGTCGTCGCGATATTGTCGACCGAGCTGGAGTTGAAGCCGCCCGACAGGAAGCCGTGCTTGTAGTTGCCGAACACCGTCAGGTCCTGGTTCGGACGGTAGGACACGCTGATTTCCGGCGAGAAGTCCTTCCAGTTGCCCTTGCGGACCAACAGCTGGCTCGTCACGTCATCCATATTGTCGAACGTGTTGGTGACGGGGGTCGAGGGCAGGGTGCCCAGACCCGGACCAAAGCCGAGGTCCGACCCGTTCAGCACCTTCGACAGATGCTTCTTCTCATAGGAATAACGGCCACCGGCGGTGATTTCGATCTTTTCGATGGGCTTGTAGCTCATCTGCAGGAACGCCGAATAGGCCGTGCCCTTTTGCACGAAATAATAGTTGTTGATCTGGAAGGGCGTGCGCAGCGGAACGAAGCCCAGGCCGTTGGCCGCAAGCGAAGCAAGACCGCTGGCCTCACCCGCGAACACGAAGGTCTTCGATCCGGTTTCGGCCTTGGTGATGCCCAGATAGGTGCCCGCGGTGAAGTTCAGCGGACCGTCATAATCGGTCTGGACGCGCAGTTCCTGGCTGAACTCCTTGTCCTTGTAGATGTTGCGGCTGGGCAGAGCGATCGAATAATCGTCCTCGTAATTTTCCGCCTGGATCAGGTTGACGTCATAATAGCCGGTGATGGAGGTCAGCTTGACCTCGTCCGACGGGCTGTAGTTCAGCTCCAGGCCGGTGAGGATCTGGCGCTGGTGGCCATAGGGCTCGCCATCCTTGAAGGTCGGGTCAAGCGTGCCGACGACGGGGCCCATGGAGCCACGGATCAGTTTGTTGTCCGCCTTGCAGTTATCGACCGAACCGGACTGTGGGCTGCCGAACGGGCAGCTGACGAACTCGCCTGCCTGGGCGGGGCCGGCATATTTGGTGCGGGCAAGGTTGACCTTCAGCCGCGCGTTGAAATTTTCGGCCGGTTCCCACTTGACGGTACCGCGCACAGCATAGTCGCGGTTATGCGGCAGGCGCTGTTCGTCGGGATAGAGATAGGCGCCGTTCGGCACTTCATTGTGCAGGTCGCCCTGCATGCGCGAATAATAGCCTGCCACGCGGACGCCCAGCGTGTCCGTGACCGGACCGGAGACATAGCCTTCAAGGCGCAGTTCGTCGGCGTTGAATTCATAGCCGCCGGTGACTTTCGCCTGGAAAGTGTTCGTCGGATCGGCCGTGCGCAGCGACACGACGCCGCCGGGGCTGTTCTTGCCATAGAACAGGGCCTGCGGACCCTTGAGCACTTCGACCTGGGCGAGGTCGGTGTCGCTCATGCGACGGACCGAAGCCTTGGCGATCTGAACGCCGTCGATGTTGAAGGAAACGGCCTGGTCGCCGAAGGGGTTGCTGTCCGGGCCGCTGATGCCGCGCAGCGCGATGTTGCCGCCCTGGACCGACCCGTTCTGCGGCGCGATGATCAGCTGCGGCACGATGCGGGCGATGCCGTCCAGATTGGTGACGGAACGGCGGGAAAGTTCGTTGGCGCCGACGGCGGTCATGACGACGGGCACGGCGATCGACGATTCGTCACGCTTGCGCGCCGTGACGACAATGTCTTCCAGACCGCTCTGTGGCTGCGCTGCGGTGGCGCCCGCATTCTGGGCCATGGCGATGGTGGATGATGATGCGAGAAGTCCCCCGATGATCAAGGACCCGCGGGCGATGTTACTGATTTTCAAAAAAATTCTCCCCAAGATTCGCCAGATATTCTTGGCCAAATAGTCGGCTGGATGCATATGGTATATTCGCGTATCATAAGTCAACGTCTTTTGATCGGCCATAAGACACGGGTCAGCACAGCGGACCCTTCGGGGCTCTAGGGCCTTCAACGATGTTGACGGATGATCATCGAATCGATGTACTCCGCTCCGGAATAGCGGCGGCGCCCGTCGCCCCAGCCACGAAGAAACAGGAGATTTCGATGTCTGCAGAACTGCAAAGGCACAAACAGATTGTGCGGGATTTCCTGCACTTTTTAGGCAGCGGTGATGTGGATGGGCTGGCGCAAATCCTCGCGCCTGAAGTGCAGGCGACCGCGACAGGCACCAGTTTCATGTCAGGGACGCGAGGCTATGACGAAATCCTCTCCACCGCCGGTACGCTTGGTGCGATCACCCAGAATGGGATCGACTTCCAGATTGTCAGCCTCACCGCCGAGGAAGATCGCGTGTCAGCCGAAGTCAGGGGCGAATCGACGCTGTCCAACGGCACGCCCTACAATAATGAATATCATTTTCTCTTCACGATCGGTGGAGATCGGATCGTGAAGATATCGGAATATTTCTGCACGAAGCTGGTGGAGGAGGCTTTTGCCCCTCTCATGGCGCAGAACTAAGCCTTCAGCCTGTCGGGCGGGCGCGTGGTGATCCCCCGCGCGCCCTTCGGTTCGGCTTCCTATGCGGTCTTCGCGGACCGATAGGCATCCGCGCCGCTTTCAATCTCCTCCAGCCGCGGCATTCCCGTCAGATGGTTGCCGCCGCTCACGGGCAGGTTGACGCCGGTGATATAGGTCGGGCCTGACAGGAAAACGACCGTGTCGGCATAGTCGCGCGGTAGGCCGATGCGGCCCAGCGGCACATGGCTGGCGTAGATTTCCTCGACCCCCGGAATGGAAAACAGGCCGGACGCGAGCGCCGACTTGATGGGCCCTGGCAGCAGCGAATTCACGCGAATGCCGCGATGGCCATATTCCAGCGCGGCATAGCCGACCAGACAATCGGTCGCGGCCTTCGCGCAGGCATAGGCGAAATGCGGCGGCTGCGGCTGCACGGTGCTGTTCGATGAAATCAGGGTGATCGAACCGCCATCATTCATCACGTCCGTCATGTGGCGGATGAAGTGGACGTGGGCGAAATAATTGACTTCCACCCCCTGCTGCAACTGCTCCATCGTCACATCCTTGATCAGGGAGATGACGGGCAGGGCGGCGGAATTGACCGCGATGTCGATCGCGCCATGGGCGTCGGCGGCGGCGCGGGCGAGCGCGGCGATATCCGCTTCGCTACCAGCGTCACATTGTACCGCCAGACCGCCGATCTTGTCGGCCAGCCGTTGCAAATCACCCATGGAACGCGCGGCGACGACCACCTTGGCGCCCGCTTCCGCCAGCGCTTCGGCGATCGCCCATCCCGTTCCACCTTCCGCGGATGCACCCAGCACCACGGCAACCTTGTCCTTCAGGCTCATCGTCCGACTCCTGTTTCTTGCTCTTGTGAAAGGCTCGATATAAGCAGCTTACATATCATATGGTCCATTACCATTGGAAAATGGCGGGCCATGAGGACAGGAAGAGGAAATCCATCACCATGACCATTGCCGCCAGTGCGAAGCTGTTCGAGCCTGTTCAGATAGGGACGCTGGCCCTGCTCAATCGCACGGTGATGGCGCCGATGACCCGCTGTTTCGCGCCCGACGGCGTGGTCGGCCCGGATGTTGCCGGCTATTATCGCCGCCGGGCCGAAGGCGGCGTGGGGCTGATCGTGACGGAGGGTACGTGGATCGACCATCCCAGCGCCTCCAATGAGGATCGCGCGCCGCGCTTCTATGGCGACGACGCGTTGCAGGGCTGGCGGCATGTGGTGGAGGAAGTGCATGCGGCCGGCGGGCGAATCGTTCCCCAACTGTGGCATGTCGGCATGACCCGGCGGTCGCAGATCGAAAATCTCTACGATGCGATCGAGGAGGATCTGAGCCTCAAGTCCAGCCCTTCAGGCTATCTCAACGCTGATGAGAAGGTCGCGGAGGGCAGCAGTGAGGCGGACATCATCGCCCTCATCGAAGCCTATGCCAAGGGCGCGAAAACGGCCAAAGCGCTGGGCTTTGACGGGGTGGAGCTGCATGGCGCGCATGGCTATCTGATCGACCAGTTCCTGTGGTACGGGACCAACCGGCGGACCGACGGCTGGGGTGGCCCCGCGCTCGCCGACCGCGCGCGTTTCGCGGTGGAAGTGGTGCGCGCCTGCCGCCGGGAAGTGGGACCGGATTTCCCGATCATCTTCCGTTTTTCGCAGTGGAAGCAGCAGGATTATAATGCGAAGCTGGCGACGTCGCCGGAGGAGCTCGCCAGTTTGCTGGAGCCGCTGGCCGACGCGGGCGTCGACATTTTCCACGCCTCACAGCGCCGTTTCTGGGAAACGGAATTTGCAGGCAGCCCGCTCAACCTTGCCGGCTGGGCGCGCAAGCTGACCGGCCGGGCGGCGATCACCGTCGGATCGCTGGGCATCGAGCGGGAAATGCTGGACACCATGTTTTCCGGCGCGGAGGAGCCGTCCACCCTGGGACGGCTCGGCATCCTCAATGAAATGCTGGAGCGGGGCGGCTTCGATCTGGTGGCGGTCGGCCGGTCATTGCTGGTCGATCCGCAATGGGTCGACAAGGTCCGCCGCATGGCCCATCACGAACTGCAACCTTACAGCCCCGCCTCGCTCGCCAGCCTGTCCTGAGAGGGGAGGGTAGCGCGGTAGGGACGTCAGCAACCCAGCCGCGCCAGATTCCCTTGCATCAGCGCCAGCGTTTCTTCCGCGCTCTCGACACGGTCCTGCGGGATGCCGGCCAGCAGTTCGGCATTCATCGCGTCGATCAACTCACGCGACCGGGCGATCAACTCGCGGCCCCGATCGGTCAGGAACAGATTGCGCTGGCGCCGGTCATGGGCGGCAACCTTGCGCTCGATCGCGCCCTGGCTTTCGAGCAGCGAAACCAGTTCGCCCAGCGACACCTGGCCGATATGCATCTCTTCGGCCAGCCTGCGCTGGCTGATGCCTTCGTCCTGCGGCAGATTCTGGAGATGGAGCAGCAACACCAGTTGCGAGCGCGTCAGCCCCAGCGGGCGCAATGTGCGATCGAAATAGTTCCGGCGCTTCCGACTGACGTCATGGATCAGGAACCCGATATGGGTCCGGAATTCGCCTCCTTCCTCGTTTGAGGCGCCTGCCTCCGATGCCATGCTCTGCCTGTTTCTCATTGCGTCTGATTACGTCCTTTCGCTGCGGGATGGCAACATAGGCGGCGTCTTTCCATAATAATATGGTTCCGTAGTATCTTGACGTTCCCCCGCGTCGGTGCGACAGACACTTCGCGACATGGATCAATCCGGCCCTTCTCTGGCCCCTCGCGAAAACGGATTCTTTTATGCACTTCTCCCATGGATTTGGACGACGCCCATGATGATATCGCCCCAGGCAAAGGAGCTTGCCCGCAGGCTGCAGGTGTTCATGGACGATCATGTCTATCCGAACGAAGCGCTCTATTATCGCCAGCTGCATGAGGACCCCGCCGTCCAGTTCCGCGTGCCCCCGATCCTGGAAACGCTGAAGGAACGGGCGCGGGCGGAAGGGTTGTGGAACCTGTTCCTGCCGCATTCGGAAAATGGCGCGGGGCTGAGCAATCTCGACTATGCACCGCTGGCGGAAATCATGGGCCGCGTGCATTTCGCGTCCGAAGTGTTCAACTGCTCGGCGCCGGATTCGGGCAATATGGAAGTACTCGACCGCTACGGCACGCCCGAGCAGAAGGCCAAATGGCTGACGCCGCTGCTGGAAGGCAAGATCCGCTCCTCCTACTGCATGACCGAGCCCGCGGTCGCCTCTTCCGATGCGACCAATATCGAGACGCGGATCGAACGGGATGGCGACGATTATGTCATCAACGGCCGCAAATGGTGGATCACCAACGCCTATCATCCCAATAACGGCCTTTATATCGTGATGGGGAAGACCGACCCCAACGCGCTGCGCCACCTGCAACAGTCGCAGATTCTGGTCGATCCCAAGACTCCCGGCATCACGCTGGTCCGCCCGCTCACCATCTTCGGCTATCATGAAGAGCCCAAGGGCCATGCCGAAATCCTGTTCGACAATGTCCGCGTGCCCGCCGCCAATCTGGTGCTGGGTGAAGGACGGGGTTTCGAGATTTCGCAGGGGCGGCTGGGGCCGGGGCGCATCCATCATTGCATGCGCATCATCGGCCAGTGCGAAAGGCTGCTGGAACAGACGTGCAAGCGCCTGCTGTCGCGCGTGACCTTCGGCAAGCCGCTCGCCAGCCAGTCGGTGTGGCAGGAACGGATCGCCGAAGCGCGCACCCAGATCAACATGTGCCGGCTGCTGACCCAGCATGCCGCGTATCTGATGGACACGGTCGGCAACAAGGAAGCGCGCAGCGAAATCTCCCAGATCAAGGTCGCTGCGACGCGGATCGGCCAGGCGATCGCCGACATGGCGATTCAGGCGCATGGCGCGGCCGGGCTTACCGACGATGATGGGCTGGGCTTTTCCTTTGCGCGGATGCGCATGATCCGTATCGGCGATGGTCCCGACGAAGTGCATAACCGCACGATTGCGCGCATGGAACTCGACAAATATCGTCCCGCACGCACTGCGGGTGAAGCCTCATCGACGGAGAAACAAGGATGACCGAAGCCTATATCGTTGCCGCCGTGCGCACGGCCGGCGGTCGTCGCAACGGTGCGCTACGGGATGTTCATCCGGGGCAGATGACCGCTGCGGTGCTCGATGCGCTGGTCGCACGGGCCGCGATCGATCCGGCGGCGATCGACGACCTGATCCTTGGCTGCGTCTCGCAGGTGGGGGAGCAGAGCCGCAATATTGCGCGCTATTCGCTGCTCGCCTCCAGCCTGCCGGAGTCGGTGCCCGCCACGACGATCGACCGCCAGTGCGGTTCGTCGCAGCAGGCCATCCATTTCGCCGCGCAGGCGATCATGGCGGGCGTGCAGGATGTGGTGATCGCCGCCGGCGTGGAAAGCATGACCCGCGTTCCCATGGGCTCGCCCGAAAAGCTGGCGCTCGATGCGGGCGTGGGCACGTCCGCCGTGCTCCCGGCCGTTTACGAAAAATATGGAGTATCGGTATTCAGCCAGTTCGACGGCGCCGAAATGATCGCCGACAAGCATGGCCTGTCACGAGAGGAATTGGACCGGTTCGCGCTCCTTTCGCACCAGCGAGCGGCGACCGCGACGCAGGCGGGGCTGTTCGATGACGAGATATTGCCGCTGCAGGGGCTGGATGCAGAAGGCAATCCGACGCGCCATGTTCATGATGAGGGTATTCGCTACAATGCCAGTCTGGAAGCGCTGGCAGCGATCAAGCCGCTGACCGAGCGGGCATTGCTGACCGCTGGAACCTCCAGCCAGATTTGCGACGGCGCTTCGGGCGTGATGCTGGCGTCCGCGAAGGCGGTGGCCGAGCATGGCCTCACGCCACTGGCGCGGATCCACCACATGACCGTGACGGCGGGCGATCCCGTGCTGATCCTGGAAGAACCGATCGGAGCGACGCGCAGGGCCTTCGCGAAGACGGGCATGACCATCGGCGACATCGACCTTTACGAGGTCAACGAAGCCTTCGCCTCCATCCCGCTCGCCTGGGCCAAGGCGATCGGCGCGGACCCTGAACGGCTCAATGTCCATGGCGGTGCGATCGCGCTTGGCCATCCGCTGGGCGCATCGGGCACCAAGCTCATGACCACGCTGGTCCATGCGCTCAGGAAGCGGGGCAAGCGCTATGGCCTGCAAACCATGTGCGAGGGCGGGGGGCAGGCCAATCTGACGATCGTGGAAGCGCTCTGACCGAACGAGCGTCGTTCCAGCCATCCAGGCTCAAGGAGAACCGTTCATGACGGACATCACATTTACCGAACTTCCGCCGAACCCTGCGCCGATCGACGTCGTGAAGGCGTTTCTGAAGGATTGGGAAATCGGCTTCGTGCCTGCCTTCGACAGTTGGCTGCATCCCGACTGCCTGTGGACGAATGCGGGGCAGCCGGACTGTCGCGGCAAGGCGGAAATATCGGCGCTGCTGGATGAATATCTGCGGGTTTCCAACATGCCTTACGGTCGGGTGGACCTGTTGACCGTCGCGACCGTCGACAACAAGGTGCTCACCGAGCGCATCGACAATCTGTACGGCGATGGACCGGAAACCCACGCTCTGCCGATCATGGGCATATTCGAGGTCGAAGGCGGCCTGATCACCCGCTATTCCGATTATTGCGACCCGACGCCTTTCAAACCCAAATAATGACACGCCAGACTGGATGGTCAGGCCGCGCCTTCATCGGCGGGGCCTGACCATTCTAGAGTTTATCCTGTTCAGATTGAATCAGGATAAACTCTATTTCCTTTTGTTTTCCGTGATTTTCGAGCCGTGGAATGTTTCATTTCACTCGAAATCACTCTATTGCCTCAGCGCCAGTTGCCGGGCCGGCCCAGATCCTGATCGCCGCGAAGCGCGTGGGTATAGTCGCCCCATTGCACCTCCTGCGTATCGCCCCAGCCGACGACCTTGCCGTCCATCGACCATTCGGTCAGGCACAGCCAGGCGAACATGTTGGGCCAGCTGGTCCACGGCAGGGTCGCGGTGATCTTGCCGGCGATGTGGTAATCCCGGCCCCATTTATCGGTGAAGCTGATCTCGTGCGACAGGGGCCGCAACGTGACCGGGTCGCGCCGCGTAATCTTCGACGCGTTGGTCAGCCGCGACATCTCCTCGCCGATGCACAGCCAGCCATCATGGACGGTTTCGTTGCGATCGATCTCGAACAGCCCCTTCCAGTCGGGATCGCGATCCGGATCGTCGAAGGCGGCGAGGTTCCATGACAGCTTCTGATCGGCGAAAATGCCGGTCATCCATGTGAAGGGCGGCCCGGCGACCATCGCTTCGGTGCGCAGCTGGCCCCAGGACCGGTCGCGCATGCCGTGGCTGGCGATCTTGTAGGTCTTGCCGCGCAGCGTGACCTGGCCCTCATTATAGGTCGCCTGGTCGAAATGATTTTCGCTGCCGCGCATGACCGGCGGAGAGAAATCGGTGATGGTGAGGTCCAGCGCATTGCCGCGCACGGGATCATCATAGGTGATCCGCATCTTCTTGAACGGTTCGATGATCTGGACGCGCATCCCATTGGCGAAGGTCATGTCGCTGCCATCGCCCAGATTGGCGGCCGAGGCATAGGCCGGGACGTCGAGCAGCTCGGCCGACAGCATCGAATTTTTGTGCCCGCGCGCGACTCCGATACCGGCGGTGACGACGTTCAGGTTGGGGTGCACCCAGATGTGGATTTGCGAATAGATCCGTTCTTCCGGTATATACCAGAGATAGGCCCAGGTTTCGGTGAGCGTGTCGCCGGGAATATTGGATTCGGGATGGAACAGCTCGTCCTTGTCGCTCCATCGGCCAAACAGCGCGGCCTGTTCCGTGCCGCGATCGCCGGTCCACAATTCCTCGTTTGCCATCCCTTGTCTTTCCTTGTGCGCGGTGGACATCAAGGTGGTCGCCTTGATGGTTCGTCGCTTCTGAATAGAGCCGGGTGGCACGGTTGGCGAGAATTAAGTCGGGTAAATTGACGGAAGAGCGCCGTGCCGGTGCTTCGGTTTGGCTGGCGATTTACACATTCAGGCTTTGCGGTCAGCTCCCTCATTAGCCGGTTGGCCGAGCGAGGTTCCGGCGAAATGATCGAGCATCCCGCCCGGATCATAATAATCGCGCCAATGGACAATCTTGCCGTCGGCGTCGAAAATCATGATGCCGCAGATCGGCACGACATGGGTACTCTCTCCGCGCGCATTCCTGTTGTCGTCGACACGCTCGGTAAAGACGCTCGCCGGCCCGAAGCCCCATTGCCGCACCGTCACATGCATGGTCGCCACGTCGATCTGCTCGGCACTTTCCTCGACAAAACGCAGGATCGCCGGTTTCCCGACGACGGGCGCGATGCCGCTATTCTCGTAAACGCAATTGTCCGCCAATGCCTGATCGAACGCGTCGACCAGTTCCCTGGCCGTCCCGGCTTCGCAGGCCTTGAAGAACCGCTCGACCTTCGCCTGCATTTCGTCCTTCTCGGGAACAGCCATCTCCGTGCTCTCCAATTATATGCTGTTTTCAGGCGCGTGGCGGGAAAGAGCCCCGCCACGCGTCAAGGGAAAGGCGGGGCTCCCCGGAGCCGGAAGGGCTCATGCCGTCGGGAAGCGCCGCCTTTTCGACAGTGCCGGTTTAGAAGTTGAAGCTCACGCTCGCACCGAAGGTACGGGGCTGCCCGGCATATTTGGAGAGCATGTCACCCGCACGATAAATGCTGGACCACCAGTCCTGGTCCGTGACATTTCGGACCCAGACAGTCGCCCGCCATTTGCCCGTGACCTGCAACCCCGCCCGAAGATCGACGGTATAATAATCGGGGTTGGCCAGCGCTTCGGTTTCGCCGAGGTCCGAATAGCTCTTCGCATACCATTGCCCGCCAGCGCCAAGGATGGCTTCCATTTCTTCGCCAACGGGAATGCGATATTCGGCGTCGAAGGTTGCCGACCAAGGCGGAGCATAGTTGAAGTTCTTGCCGACCGGGTCATAGAGGACGCCTTGGCCGGTGTAGACCTGCCGGTCGAGTTTCTTGATCTTCGTATCGATATAGGTGACGGCGGCCCTGACGCTCAGATATTGTGATGGCGTGAATTGCAGGTCAGCATCGAACCCGTTCACCGTGGACTTGGGAATATTGATGATGAAGTTCGACACGCCGCCAATCTGGAAATTGGGGAAGTAGGTGTAGAATTGCTTGTCCCTGTAGTCGTAATGGAAGGCAGCCGCGTTCAGGCGCAGGCTACGATCAAAGAAGGCCAATTTGGCGCCCGCTTCGTAGGATGTCAGCTTCTCCTGACCGACTGGTGCTGCCTGGGAATTCAGGATGTTGGGCGTGGCGGGGAAGACGCCTGCCTTGAAGCCGCGGCTGACCGTGGCATACAGCATATTGTCAGGCGTCACCTTGTAGCTGAGGCTGCCCCGCCAGGAGAAATTGTTCTGCTTCTGGCTGTCGACGGTGTTGATCGCGCTGAAGTCCGGAATCAGCGCCGGGCCGGTGGGGTCCGGGTTCGCGACATTGGGAACATTGTCGTTGATCGTGCTGCACGTTCCCGGCGCGAAAGCACCGGCTGGAAGCGGACCAAGCCCGGCATTATTGCGAAGGAACTGCGCTGCTCCAGCGAAGATGCCGTTCCAGATGCCGTTTCCGAACACGCAGCCATCGATGGTCTGCTTGGTCGACGTATAACGCGCGCCGGCGCTGAGCGTCAGTTCGGGCGTGATCTTGAAGTCGACATTTCCGAACACGGCCTTTGCTTCTGCCGTAAGCCTATAGTCGATGCCATATTGCGTGCCCGACGGAAGAGCGGTGTATCCGGGGAAGTCCGTGATCTGCCCTTCCCGGATCTTGTCATGGCTGTAGTTGGCGCCGATGACATAGTTCAGGGCATCATCGGCAAAGGAGCCAGACAGGCGGATTTCCTGATTGAAGCTCTTGATCTTCGCCGTCACGTTGGCGGTGGAATTGAGCAGGGCGACCGCGTCATAGTTGATGGGCGATTTTTTCTGGTCGAAATGCGCGTAGCTGGTCAGCGACGTCAATGTCGCATTGTCGGTCAGCTCATATTCACCGCGAAGCGTACCTTGCAGCATATATTTGTCCGCGTGCGTGTTGAAACCGGGGTCGATTTCGACCTGCCGGTTCTTCGTCGCCACCGGATAGCTGAGGAGCAGGGGTGGAGCGGCGGCTGGGACCACCGGGCTGATTTCGCCCAGTTGCGGCTGGATCACCTCACCCTTGTCATAATTGCCGTTGAGATTGGCCACAAACTTGAGGCGTTCGGTGGGTGTCCAGTCCAGGATGAGGCGTGCCGCGGCCTTGTTCTGGGCGCCATTCTTGCTGTCGGTGAGATAATAGCCCTTCTGCCATGCGCCGAACTGGGTCGTTGAAACCGCGAAGCGCGCGCGCAGGGTATCGCTGAGCGGCCCGCTTACATAGCCTTCAGCCGTCACTTCGCCGAAATGGTTCACGTCGGCGCGGAAGCCGGCGTGCGGCGTGCTGGTCGGCTTGGCGGCGATCACGTTGATCGAGCCTGCCGTCGCATTCTGGCCGAACAGCGTGCCCTGCGGGCCTTTCAGCACTTCCACGCGCTCGACGTCGAGCAGCAGGCCGCCGGTCATGACCGAATAGGGAAGAGGAGCTTCGTCCACATAGACGCTGACCGCAGGGGGTGCGGAGGCCTGCTGCGTGTTGAAGTTGACGCCGCGGATCGAGAAGACCTGATAGCCGTAGACCGATGCGGCAACCGTGAAGCTTGGCGCGACGCGGCCGATCTGCGCCACGTCGGCGACGCCGGCGGACTGCAACTGCTCGCCCGTCGACGCTGAAACCGTCACGGGAACATCGGACAGTCGTTGTTCGCGCTTCTGTGCCGTCACGATGATGTCGGTGCCATAGGAAGGGCCCGCCTGTTGTGATGTGGGGGCAGCAGTCTCTGTCTGCGCCATGGCGGGGTTCAGGAGAATATAATAACTCGCCGCACCAAGAAGCGCCATCATTGATCTTGAACGGAACTTGCTCATAATCGCCTCCTCTCCATATTATTATTTTATGAATGAACGAATAGTTCGATATCTGAAAATATTGCGACTTGTAGTATTTCGCGTCTCTGTGTGCCGGTGGACATGTTCCTCGTTGGCAAGTGGCTTGCCAACGAGGAGCGGCTTGACTTGCATCGTATACGGGATGAATTGTTCGTATACGTATGGCATTATCGCGATCGAATTTGCATGTCAATGCATCAAGCGATTTTGACTGTTTGGCAGAGCGGCGGAGCCTGCCGTGCCGTCCATTGGGGTTGGTTCCAGGTGAACGCGATTTGCGCCCGTCCGGTCTGGATTTCTCGGAATTATCGGGAGACGGCCTTTGAGGGCGCGGCACTGTCTTCCATGGCTGCCTTGGACAGCCAGCCTTCACCTCCGCCGTGCGATGAAGACGTTCATCATCCCTGAACATCCCCCATGCTGACCTGAGCGCTTATTTTTAGGCAAGCGTTCGTCAGCTTGCGGCACTAAGGCACGCATGCTTCGTCGGAAGATAGGGCGCTAGTACGGGGGCAACAGTTTGCCGCCTTGGCAGCCGTGCGCCGCGCTGTTGAGACCGGCCGATCTGCACCAGCCGACAGGCCCCGGCAGTGATGGTGCCGGGGCCTGCTGTGGTGGTATCGTCTGTCGATTCAGGCTGCGTTGCGCAGCGCTGCATCCTCCAGAATCAGATCCGCCGCCCGCCAGCCTGTCGCCATGGCGGGGCCGTTGGTGTTGCCGGAAATCAGGCCCGGCATGATCGAACAGTCGACGACGCGGAGGCCGTGCACGCCGCGAACCCGGGTCCGTTCATCCACGACCGCATCCTCGTCGCGGCCCATCCGGCAGCTCCGCACGCCATGGGTGCCGCACAGCGCGATCTCGCGGATGATCGCCAGTATCTCGTCATCCGTCACATATTCCGCGCCGGGAGCGATTTCGTCGGCGACATAGGGCGCGAGCGCGGGCTGCTTCACATAGTCGCGGATATAGCGGACCAACTCTATAGCGGCGCGCCGGTCATGTTCGCTCGAAAGCCAGTTGGGCGAGATGGCGAGCGGCGCATCGGGATCGGCTGCACTGATTTCCAGCGTGCCTTCACTGTCGAGGCCGATCAGCTGGGCCGTGAAGCTCATGCCCGGCTCCTTCTGGACAGACTGCATCGGCGCGATCGTGTCCTTTTCCTTCTCCTCCGGAATGTCGAGCGTCCAGCCGCTGACGTAAAGCTGCGCATTGGGGCGCGGCTCATCGGGGTTGGTCTTGACGAAGGCGCCGACCTCCATCGCGCCGTTGGACAGCGGTCCGGTCTTGAACATCAGATATTGCGCGACGCTGGTTGCCAGCCCCAGACCGCGCAGCCGGTGGTTGATACCTTTTTCGCCGCCCTTCAGCCGGTAACTGACGATCATGCCCAGATGTTCGAGCACACGCCGGCCCACATCGGGGCTGTCGTGAACGACGTCGATGCCGTGCTGCTGCAACAGCCCGGCCGGACCGATGCCCGACAGCTGCAGCAGCTTGGGCGATCCGATGGTGCCTGCGCTGATGATGATCTCGCCATGGCAGCTGTAGGTGACGGGCCTGCTGTCCACCCGGCATTCCACGCCGGTCGCGCGCTTGCCGTCAAAGCGGATGCGGTCGGCATAGACGTTGGTCACGATATGCAGGTTCGGGCGATTGCGCACCGGGTCCAGGAAGGCGATGGCCGAACTCTGGCGGCGGCCATCCTTGATATTATAGCAATAATAGCCGACGCCTTCCTGATCCTCGCGGTTCAGGTCTTCATAATGGCGGGGCAGGCCCATCTGGACCCCGGCCTCGATCGCCCTTTCGGCCAGCGGATAGCGGACCTTGTTGGTGCAGATATGCACTGGGCCGCCGACGCCGCGCACGCCATCGTCGCCCAGTTCATGATCCTCGATCGAACGATAGGCCTGCTTCATCTGCGCCCAGGACCAGCCCGATCCGGCTTCCTGTTCCCAGATGTCGAAATCCTGCGGTTGTCCCCGCACATAGATCATGCCGTTGATCGCCGACGAGCCGCCCAGGCCCCGTCCGCGCTGCCAGACTTCGGTCGGGGAGTCCGCCGGGCCGACGGGATAGGTCCAGGCATAGGTGGGATCAGTGACGAGCTTGCCGATGCCCTTGGGCATGTTGACCAGAAAGGCCTTATTCTCTCCTCCGGCCTCCAGCAGCAGCACCTTGTGCCGGGGGTCCTGCGACAGCCGGTTGGCAAGCACGCAGCCCGCCGAACCCGCGCCGACAATGATATAGTCGTAGCTTGCGGTCATCCCTCGCTCCTCATCGCCTGCTTGTCCTTCACCCTCGTCACCTTGATCGGCAGGTCGCTCAGCGCATGGAAGGCAAAGACCGGATCGTATCGGATCTCGGATTGGGGCACGGCCAGCTCGACCGTGTCGAAATCGGTGATCCAGCGCAGGACGGCGGCGTTCAGTTCGGCGCGGGCAAGGAAACTGCCCACGCAATGATGGATGCCCATGCCGAAAGTGACGTGCGACCGCTTGTTCTTGCGATCCAGGTCGATCTCATAGGGATTGTCGAACAGGTCTTCGTCATGCCCGGCCGATGCCCAGAGAAGGAAGACGGCCGACCCCTTGGGAATGGCGACCCCGTCAATCTCCGTGTCCGCCGTCGCGGTACGCGGGGTGGTGACCGCCGGCGCATGGACGCGCAGGATTTCCTCGACATAATCGGGCACTCGTTCGGGCGCGGCCTTCAGCGCCGCCCATAGATCGGGCCGGGTCGCCAGCATGTACATGGCCGATGACAGGGCATTGCGCGTGGTTTCATTGCCGGCGATGGTCAGCACATGGGCCATCGACAGCTTTTCCTCGATGGTCAGCGGGTGGCCGTCGATATCGGCATGGGCAATGGCGCTCAGCAGATTTTCGTCCGGCGCATCCTCGAACCGGCGCATATAGTCCGCCAGGTAGCGATAACCTTCAACGACCGTGCGGGTTGCTTCCATCGCGCGTTCGGTCGAATGGGTGGGGTCGACCAGAAAGGTGAATTCGTCGGAGAAATGCTTGATGAACTCGGCGTCCGAATAGGGCAGGCCCAGGATCATGCAGATGAGTTCAAGCGTCAGCGGCACCGAAAAGGCGTCGACGAAATTGATCCGCTCAGCCGAAGGGATGGCATCCATCAGCTTGCCTATGATGCTGTTGATCTCCGGTTCCAGATCGACCACGCGCTTGCGGGTCAGCGCCGCTTCGGCAATGCGACGATATTGCACGGAGGTTGGCGGATCGGTGGTCTGTAGCGTGTAGACGATCTTGTAGCCGCTGGTCGCGAAAATGTCGGCGATCGCTGGCTCGAAGTCGCCCCAGCGCCAGACGGACGGCACCGGCTTGCTCGAAAACAGCGCGGTGTCGCGCGCGATCGCCTCTATCTCCTTCCGGCGCGACACGACGAAGACAGGCACGGGTCCTGGCAAGCCCAGCCGCATGATCGGCGCTTCACGGCGCATCAGTGCCCATCCCGTCGCCGGTTCGGAAAGATGGTCGGGATCAAAGGGGTTGAAGGTGGCTATGACCCCTTGGCCGGCGGCATTGTTCGCACTCATAAACCTCTCCTGTCCCTTGTCGCGCTGAGCGAAAACCGGGGTATCGGTGATTATGACGCCGCTCCTTCTTCGCGGTCGCTCTCACCGCGCGGAGCTTAGTCTTGACCATGGTTTGCTGCAATACCATATGTTGGCTGTCTATTATTAAGCTGCGGGAACAGCGATGATGAGGGGCCGGACCCGGCATATTTTCTCGACAATATATTGGAAATTATGCTTTTCGACGCGGCGCGACTCGCGGCGTGCTGATGGGTGCCGCTGTGCTTGGACATTGGCAGTGAGGGTGCATGAGCAATTTTGAGGAAATCAACGAACGGGCGCGGGGATCGCAGCAGCGGTTCAAGCTTGCCGGCGGGGCGCGTCAGATCATCCTGATCCGGCACGGCTCAAGCGTCGGCGCCACGATCGAGACGGTGCAGCTGGGCGAACTTACCATCAGCAATCCCTCTCTCTCGGAAGATGGGCATGTCCAGGCGGAGTTGCTGGCGCGCGCGCTGGCGCGGGAGCCGATCAAGGCGATCTTCGTGACGCCCCTGCAGCGGACCCAGCAGACCGCCGCGCCGCTGGCGGCCGTGACGGGAATCGAGCCGCGCGTGATTGATGACCTGCGGGAAGTCCATCTTGGCGATTGGGAGCATAGTTTTTACGAGCATGCCTCCGTCGGCCATCCTCTTATAGCGCGCATGTATATCGAGGAAAGCTGGGAGGTCATTCCCAACGCTGAACCCAACGCGCATTTCGCGGGCCGCGTGCGGAGCGGCATCGCCGAAGTGGTGTCCCATATCGAGGAAGGCGAAACGGCGGTTGTCTTCAGCCACGCGGGGACCATAGCGGAAATCTGTCGCCAGGCGACGGGAAGCAGGCCTTTTGCCTTCACCGCGCCGGAAAATACGTCCGTGTCCCGCCTCATCGTGGGATGTGACGGGCAATGGAAGCTGCGGAGCTTCAATGAGGTGTCCCACCTTCTGGATGGATGACCCACCATGAGATTTGAGTTGAACAACTGCGATAATGTCGTTGAATTTTAAGGAGTAAATATATGAAAATGATGTATCGGACGATGTTGAGTGCAATGCTGATGGTTTCGACTTCCGCCCTGGCTGCCGGCCTGGATATCCCGCGCAATGCCCGGATTGTTTCGGGTGACGGTGCGACCCTGGGCCGTGTGGATCGCGTACTGACGGCGAACGACACCGTGGCCGGCGTCCAGCTGATCGTCGGCGACAAGATGGTCGTCATCCCCGGTGACACGCTGTCGGTCGATGGCGAGGTGGTGAAGACCAGCCTGACCCGCAAGGAAGTCCGTGCGCTTCGCTGAGCGGATAGTCCAAAGTTAAGCGGTTTTTTCCGAAGTCCGGCTGTCATGATGTGACGGGCGGACTTCTTTTTTTGGTCCGCACAAGCTTAGGAATTTGCGCAATTTTGTGCGAAAATGCGGGGATCTTGCACTGAGTATAGTAATTTTCCCGATGAGCCGGTAGACGGGCAGCATGACAGTGTCCAAGCAAGAGCAGGTCATGACAGACGCTGACGGTGCGCCCGGCCTTCGCGAGCGCAAGAAGCGGGCGGTGCGCCAGGCAATTCTGGAAGCGGCGGAACGGCTGTTCCGCGAAAATGGCTACGACAAAACCTCCATGAGCGATATCGCCCAGGCTGCCAATATCTCACGCAAGACGCTGTTCAACTATGTCGAAACCAAGCCGGCGGTGGTGCTTGGCCTGGTCGATGCCTTTGTCGGCGAACATATGCCCGAATGGCTGGAAACCGACATTCCTCATTTTCACGACGCGCGCGACATCATGACGCCCGATGTGGATGTGCGTCTCAAGGACATCGCAGAGCATCGATGGTTGCTCTCCCTGGCTACCACCCATGCCGGCTTCCTCAGCGTGGGGCGTACAACCTATGTGGCCGAAACATTGGATACCAATGTGCACGCGCGGGAGCGGCGCATCGCCGCAGTGCAGCGCAGCGGCGGGATGCGCGCCGACGTACCGGCGCACGAAATCAGCCGCTATTATGAAGTGCTGCGGGATCAGGCGGTTCATCGCTGGCTGCTGGCGGCGGATTCCACGGCGGACGATCTACACCGTCTGTTCCATAACGCCATGGATGTCCTGATTCGGGGTCTTGAGAATCGCCCCGACTGACACGGCGGTTCATCGGTTTCCTTCCGATTATTTTCACAGGAGTTCCCCCGCTTTTTCCGGACGGTGTTGGGGCTGCGTTTGCAGCTTATCGGCGCCGTGCCTGCCCTCGCCGGGCTGCTTGACGTGCACTCGATATATATATACATCGAGTGTACTTTTTAGCTACCTCCACACCGGAGGAGCGATCGGGGAGAGGGTGAATGCTGAACACACGGTTTGTAGGCCTGCTCGGCGTGAGCGTGTTGGCTCTTTCCGCGCCCGCAGCGTGGGCGCAGGAAGCTTCGCAGGCCAATTCTGGCGGCCAGTTGCAGGACATTGTCGTTACCGCCCAGCGCAAGGCGGAGCGGTTGCAGGATGTCCCGATTTCCATCAATGCAATCTCTGGCGAAACCATGGCGAGCCGGGGGGTCACCAACACTTTCGATCTGCAGACGGTGGTTCCCGGCCTCAGCATTACACGCGTCGCCACGGTCTCGACCCCCTATCTGCGCGGCGTCGGTTCGGACGGCGCGAACCCCAATCAGGAAGCGTCGGTCGCGACCTATGTGGACGGCGTCTATTATGCAGCACCGTTCGGTAACCTGTTCTCCTTCAACAATATCGACCGGGTCGAAGTGCTGAAGGGGCCACAGGGCACGCTGTTCGGACGCAACGCCACGGGCGGCGTCATTCAGATCATCACCCGTCGCCCATCCCAGAATGCATCCGCTGAAATCTATGGCGGCTATGCCAATTACGACACCTATGAAGCGGGCGGCTATGCGACCACGGGTCTGTCCGAGAACCTCGCCATGGACGTTGCCGTCCAGTACCGCAACCAGCGTGATGGCTGGGGACGGAACACATTCCTTGATCTCGACTCCTTCAAGGGCAAGGAGTTCGCCATTCGGTCCAAATTGCTGTTCACGCCGGGCGACAGGACGGAAATCACGCTGACGGGTGATTATGCCTTCTCGCGCAACAGCTTCAATACGTACAACCGCGCTGCGGGCATCCCCGATGCTGATGGCGTGGTGCGTAATCCGGGCCGTTACGATTCCAATGGCGATACGCTGAGCGACGCCAGGACGCGCCAGCATGGCGTAGCGCTGCGCGTCGAACATGATCTTGATTTCGCCAAATTCGTCAGCATTTCCGCCTATCGCAACAATAAGGGCTACAACCTCTTCGACTATGATACGTCCCCGCTGCAGATCGTGTCGCCGGTGACGCTGTTCCAGAAGGTCAAGACCTTGAGCCAGGAAGTTCAGCTGATCTCTCAGTCCGGTTCGGCCTTCGACTGGACGATCGGTGCCTATTATTTCGACTCCAAGCCGGAATATAGCCCGTCACGACTCTGCGGCGTGGGCATCGTGCCTTCAGGCTGCCTCGACATTTACGGGTTGCAGCATACCAAGTCGCTGTCGGGCTATGCGCAGGCGACGGTGAAGCTGACCGACGCCACGCGGCTGACCGGCGGCATCCGCTACACCCATGAGACGCAGAAGCTGACGGGTGGCTTCCAGTCGTTTGACGACGTCACGGGAACGGCGAGCGGCCCGTTCGGCGCGGCGCCGGTCCAGCGGCAGAAGTTTAGCGAACCCACTTGGCGCATCGCGCTCGATCATGAATTGAGCCGTGACGTGAAGGTCTATGCGTCCTGGAATCGCGGTCTCAAGAGTGGCGGCTTCAATCTTCAGGGTCCGGGCGGTCCGGGCTACGCACCTGAGTTTCTCGACGCCTATGAAGTCGGCCTGAAGAGCGAACTGATGGATCGCCGTATCCGTCTGAACGTCGCCGGCTTCTGGTATGACTTCAAGGATATCCAGGTCGCCGCGATCCGGGGCACCACCGCCACCACGGTCAACGCGGCCAAGGCGCGGATGAAGGGGATCGACGCGGACTTCGCCTTTGCCGTTACGCCGGAACTGACCATCAATGCGAACGGCGCCTATGTCGATGGCAAGTTCCGCGACTTCCCCAATCCGGCCGTCTATCCGGCATCGATCCTCGATCCGTCGGTCACGCTCGCCAATGCGGACGGCCTGCCGACGACGCGCACGCCGAAATTCACGGGCAGCGTCGGCTTCGATTATGCCGTGCCGACACAGATCGGGAAAATCTCGCTCTCCAGCAATCTCTATCACAATAGCGGTTTTTCGTGGGAGGCATCCAACCGCTATCGGCAGAAGTCCTATGAACTGCTCAACGCCTCTGTTGGCTGGACGTCGGAAAATGATCGCTTCTCCGTCCGGGTCTGGGGCCAGAATCTGACGGATGCCAAATATCTGGCGCAGGGCGTCAGCTCGGCGATCGGCGACTTGCGGTCCTTCGCCTCGCCACGCACCTATGGTGTGACACTGACCACGCGCTTCGGGTCCTGAGGGAAAGCGGGCGATGGAGAAGACGCGAACCGATAATGAGAAGCTGGACTGGCTGGCCGCGCCCCGGGAGGGGTTCGGCCGGATCAGGCCCGAATATGAATATCGCTTCAAGGGAGAGGCACAGGCGGATTATTCGGTCACGGAAACCTGGTGGTTCACCGTCAGCGACGCGGCCAGCGGCCTGACCGCCAATTTCTACATCGCCATGAAGCCCAACCTGGGCATCTGTTCTGCCGGGTCGTGGATGTTCCGCGGCCACCGGCACGAACAGATGCTCGCCGACCACCTCAATTTCCAGGTGGTGCTGCCCGAACCGCTGTTCGACGGCGACCGGATCGCCGTGCCGCAGGTCGGCCTGGAATATCGGATCGTCAAGCCGTTCGAGGAAATCCACGTCCGCTACGATCCGCCGGGTTTCGACGTTTCGGCGGACCTTGTCGTCACCCATTTGTTCGACCCCGTGATCCGCGCGAACGAGCGGCATTTCGAGCAGGCCACCTGGACGAAGGGCACTATCAGGATCGGCGATGAGAGCTTCGCCGTGGATGGGCCATCCTTCCGCGATCGCTCCTGGGGTGAGGCACGCCGCGAGGATGCGCTGGTCCATCCGCCGATCGCCTGGCTCTATGGCGTGACCGGCAATGGCACCGGCGCCTTCAACCTGTCCGGCATTGACGATCCGGCCCAGGCGGTATGGGCGGGCGGCTATGACATGGCCGGGCGGCGCAGCCTGTTCGACGGCTGGATCATGACGGAGGGCGAACTGCGCCGGGTCGTGTCCATGTCCAAGCGGACCGTGCGCGATCCCCGGCATCAGCGTCCCCTGTTCGTCGAGGTCGACTTTGAGGATGAGAAGGGCATCGCCCATCGGCTTCGGGGCGCCCAGCCCACCAGCTACAACATTCATTTCTGGCCCAACCACAACAGCTTCCATGCGCTGACCGAATGGGAGCTTGACGGTGTGCCGGGGATCGGCGGGTGCCAGGATTATATCTGGCCGGAATTCGCCAAGCGCTACTGGACAGCATGACCATGACAGCCGATCTTCTGGAAAGGAGCGCCAAGACCGTGAGCGAAGATTTGTCGCGAGCCGCTGGACCGGTGGGCCCGCTGGGCGAGCCGTCGATCGCCGATTATCTCGGCCTGTTGCGGACGGGTCTGTCCGGCAGCATCCGTCCTGAACTTTCCGACGACCGGGCACGCGGGCTGCTCGACATGGCGCTGACGCTGATCGACCATCTGATCGTGCGGTCCGGCCCGAACGGCGCGGCCTTGGCTGAGCGGGACGCGGCATTGGCCAAGGTCCGCCATGCACTTGGCGGGGAAGGGCTGGAACAGGCAGTCGCCGACGCGATCGCCCGGCGCAGCGATCCGGCCGCGCTGGCCGAGATACGGGCTGGGCTCGCGGCGGAGGATCATTTTCTGCATGCCATCGACGCGCTGGAAAAGGATGCCGCGCTCGATCGCGCACCCGTGGCGCAGGACCCCATCGACGCGCAGGCCATCGCCGCCTATCTGACGCGTCGCTATGGCGGCCCTGTGGGCGTGGACTCTGTCGGCAGTCCGATCGGCGGCTTTTCCAAGGACGTCTTCATCCTGTCCCTCACCGGCGATGCGCGTCCAGCCCATCGGATCGTCATTCGGCGCGATTTGCCCAATGGTCCGCTGGAAGGCAGCGTGCAGGAGGAATTCGCCGTTCTTCAGGCCGCCCATGCGGCGGGGGTTCCGGTGGCCGCGCCACTCTGGCTGGAGATGGACCCGGCGCTGTTCGGCGGCCCGACCATATGCCTTGGCTTTGTCGAGGGCGGCACGGTCGCTGACGCACGCGGCCAGATTCCGCCAGACAAGGCGGTCGCCAGCTTCCGCCTGTTGGCGCGCATCATCGGCGCCATCCATGCGATCGACCCCGTCGCTGCCGGATTACTTGCGCCCTCCGATGGGCGGTCGGTGCAGACGCATATCCTTGCGCTGCTGGCCTCTTTCGAGGAGCAATGGCACCGGCGCCGCGAGGCGGACAGCATCGTGCTGGCCGCCGGTTTCGCCTGGATGCGGGCCAATCTGCCGCAGGAGCAATATCCCGTTGCGATCGTTCATGGCGACTGTTCGCTGCGCAATCTGATGGTGCAGGATGATCAGCCCACCGCGCTGCTCGATTGGGAGACATGGCATTTCGGCGATGCGGCGGAGGATCTGGCCTATGTGCGGGATGAAGTGGAAAGCTTCATGCCCTGGTCCGAATTCATGGCGGAATATCGCGCCGCAGGTGGACCCGATATATCCGACGAGCGGCTCCATTTCTGGTCGATCTGGCGGGAGTTGCGGGGCAGCATCACCAGCATTTCCATGATGGATGCGGTGCCCAAGGGCGCCGCCGACATTCGCGCGGCTTTTGGCGGCATCTATTTCACGCGGCTGCTGATGATGAAGCTGGCCGACCGTTTGCAGGGGCTTCTCGCCGCATGACGACAGGCAAAAAGGCCGAAGCGGCGACGCAATCCGATATCGTCGCCGCCCTTGCGGATGAGATCGTCAATCTGCGTGATTTCGGCGGGCTTCCGACGGAGGATGGGCGCCGCATCCTGACCGGGCGCCTGTTCCGATCCGGCCATCTGGCTGCGGTGTCGGAGCAAGGGCGCGCCCTGCTCGATGCGCAGCGCTTTTCGGTGGTGGCCGATCTGCGTTTCGCCAAGGAACGGGAGGAGGCACCTTCAACCTGGCCTCGGGACGGCAGCATCGACGTCTTCCGCATCGAGGGCGGAGAGCAAAGCGAAGGACCGCATGTCGCGGTGCTCAAGAGCGGCGCGCTGACAGCGCCCGACATTGATCGCTTTTACACCGGTTTTTATCGCGCCATCCCCTTTGATCCGCAGTTCCGGCCGCTGTTCGGGGCCATCATGCGGCGCATGGCCGACTGTGACGGGGCGACCCTGATCCATTGTTCGGTCGGCAAGGACCGCACGGGCCTGCTTGTCGCGCTGATCCAGACGGCTCTGGGGGTGACGCGTGACGCCATAGTGACGGATTTCATGGCCACCCGCCATGCGCCGGGCCTGATGAAGATGATCCCGGAGATCGTCGAGCGTCTGGAAAGCCGCCTCAAGCAAACAGTGACGGTCGACATCGCCCGCAAGATGCTGGGTGTGGAAGAAGAATATCTGCGTGCCGCCTTCGCGGAGATTGAACAGCAATGCGGATCGGTTGAAACCTATCTGGCGCAGATGGGTGTGGACAACGGGGTGAGGACCGCCCTTCGTGACCGACTGCTGGCGTGAAGAGCAGAACAGGAGAGGCCATCATCATGCAACCGACCAATGAACGCCTGCTGAGCGGCATCGCCCAGGCGCTCGATACGCTGGAAAAAGCGGGCCTGCCGCCCGAAACCGCGACCACGCTCAGCCATTTGCGGCTTGCCATCGGCGAACTGACGCTGCGCGAGGATCGCGGTTTCGTTCGGGCGCAGCTCACCCACGGCGCGACCCTGCTGGAGCAGGGGGCGGCGCTGGCGCGGCGGCAGGGGCTGGACGCGGGCGCGACTGTCGCGATACCGGCCGAAGAGGCTCCGCTGCCGCAGCAACTGGCCTGCACCTATGGCGAGGTCGCCGATCGTCTTGCGCAACTGACGACCCTGCTGGTGCCGTTCGAGGACACGGACGGGGACGTTAAAAGCTGGCTTGCGGCCGTGGTGGACTGGGAGAATGCGCTGTACGCGCGGCGCCTGTCCCCGCCTTCCGCGCAGGATGAGGCCAGGAGCGATGCTGAGCTTTTCTCCAACGAAGCCATCAGTGCCTATCTGTCGGCCCGCTTCCCCGTCCGCGCACCGGTGGGCGTCGAGAATATGCGCCGTTTGTCCGGCGGCTTTTCCAAGACCACCGTGCTGTTCGACGCCGTCTATGCCGATGGCGTACGTGAGGAACTGGTGATCCGCGCCGATCCGCTTCAGGGCCTGCTGTTCCTTGAAGCATCGCATGTGGAAAATGAATTTCCTGCGCTCAAGGTCGTGTTCAAGGCGGGGCTGCCGGTTGCCGAACCGCTCTGGCTGGAGGCGGATGAAAGCCGCATGGGCCGCCGTTTCCTGGTGTCGCGCAAGGGGCGGGGGCATAATATCGGCAGCCGCGTCGATGTTGACGACCGCTTCACCGAAAGTCTGCTGGGCGACTTCCTCCAGCGCCTGGTGCAGATTCATAACACGCCGGTTTCGCCGGACGATCCGGACGTGGCGGCTTCGCACCTTGCCCGCCTTGCGCGCATGGGCACCATCAAGGAAGTGGTGGAGGCGCAGGTCGCACAATGGCGGCGCGGCATTGCCGGTTTCGCCCTGCCGCCATCGCCGCTGCGCAACCGCACGCTCGAATGGCTGGCGCGCAACATCCCCGACTGCGACGAGAAGCCGGCGTTGCTGCATGGCGACTATGGCCTGCACAATATCCTGATCGAGGATGAGAAGATCAGCTGCATCCTCGACTGGGAAAGCGTCACCATGGGCGATCCCGCCGACGAGCTGGCCTGGCTGACCGACGGCCTGCGCGCACAGATCGAACCGCAAAAGGTGATCGGCCTGTATGAGGAGATTTCCGGGCGGCGCATCACGCCCGATCGGCTGCGCTATTTCGCGGTGTATAATGCGCTGCGCTTCATGGCGACCTGCCCGCGCGGGCTTGACCTGTTCCAGGCCGATCCGCGCGCCGGCATCGCCGCGCTGGACCTGGGTCTTCGCTTCACCTTCTTCGGATCAGGCGAACTCAACCCGCGCATCGCCGCCGCCGAAACCATCTGATCGACAAGGAGAGAGAAGCCATGGCCATCGTGGAAGCCGACGACCTGTTCCATACCCCGCCGGACGATCGCTTTACCTGGACCGAAACCAACTGGTTCGGGATGATGTTCATTCCGGAAAAAAGGTTGCAGTTCGACAGCTATGTCTGGACCCATCCCAATATGGGCGTGGTCTATTCGGGCTTCTACGCCTCGCGCGGCAAGGTGAAGGACCAGCTGTGCGCCGAATATTTCGACTATCGCTGCTGGCTGCCCATGCCCAAGGGCAATCTGGATGACTATAGTCTGGAGAACGGCTTTTCCGTCAAGATATTGAAGCCGCTGACGACCTATCAGCTCGATTATGTCGACAAGGCGCGTGACACTGAACTGCACGTCATTTGGGACGGCATCATGCCGCCCGTGCCCTTCCCGATGGGCGAGCATCTGGAGCAGGCGGGGCGCGTGACCGGCACGCTGAAGCTCAATGGCGAAGTGCATGAGGTCGATTGCATCTCCATCCGCGATCATAGCTGGGTGCACCGTCCCGAAAATCCGAAACTGGGCCGCCGCCCGATGGGCTATGTCGCCTGCGGCTTCGACGATGGCAGCGCCTTCTGCTTCACCATCGCGGATTCCAACTATGGCTATGACGGCGTCACCAATGAAGCGCCCGCCTGGCTGGAACAGACGGACAAGCCGGATATGGAATTTGTCCCCTTCTGCTGGCTCTACCGCGATGGCGAGCATCGCCAGATCCGCAGCGCCGACCTGCGTGTCGAGCGGGAGGAGGATGGCTGGCATCCCAGGAGCTTCGCGCTCGACTTCGTCGATGACCGGGGCGTGGATTACAAGGTGCGGGGCGAGGTGGAGAATTTATTCCCGATGCACTGGATGCAGAACAACATGATCACCTGCTGCCTCAGTCGGTACGATTGCAACGGGCAGAAGGCATGGGGCGCCTTCTATGAATCGATGGAGCAGGATGTTGTCCGCAAATTGCTGAAATGAAAAGCACGCCGCCGGATGGCAGGCCATATTGACGGGAGAGGAATGTGACGGACCCATTGCGTTTCGATGGTCAGGTGGCCCTTGTGACCGGCGGCGGGAGCGGCATCGGCAAGGCCATCTGCATGGCGCTTGCCGATCGCGGCGCGCGCGTCGTGGTGAACGGCAATTTCCGGCCGAGCGGCGTCGGGCCGGAGGCCGAGGTGGCGGCCGAGATCAACGATCGCGGCGGCGAGGCCATCGGCATCAACGCCAGCGTCACTGACGACGTCGCGGTGCGAGCGATGGTCGACAGGGCGGTCGGTCACTACGGACGGCTCGATATCGTCGTCAACAATGCCGGCACCACCAGCGTCGGGCATCTGGTGCAGGACGCGCCGGGACCCAAATTCGACGAGCAGATCGACATTCATGTGAAGGGCAGTTTGCGGGTCGTGCGGGCCACCTGGCCGCATCTGATCGCATCGGGCGCCGGGCGCATCCTCAACACCGGCTCCGGCACGGCGCTGGGCGGCCCCGGCCCGCATGGCTATGACGGCGCCTATCCGGTGGCGAAGGCGGCGCTCTACGGCGTCACGCGGCAGATGGCGGGGGAGGGCGAGAAGGTCGGGATCAAGGCGAACCTGATCATGCCTTGGGCGGAATCGCCGATGACGGCCAGCGCTCTCACCGGCACGCCTCTTGGCTCCTGGATTTCGGAGAAGGCCGGCGCGGAGAAGGTCGCCGCCTCGCTCCTCTTCCTGCTGCATCGCGATTGCCCGGCCAATGGCCAGTTCATCTCATCCTGCGGGGGGCGGGTTGCGCGCATCTTCTTTGGGCAGGCGCCGGGCTATTTCAATCCGGAGCTGACGCCCGAAGATGTGCGCGATCATTGGGCGGAGATTTTCGGTCAGGTCGACGGCGACCGGATCGTGGACGCCATCGAAGTGCGGTCGATGGAACATGAGTTCGGTCTGTTGCAGCAATTCCATGGACCGGTAACGGCCTGATCGTCAGGCCGTTACAATTCTGCCGCCCTCGTCCCGGAGTACCGCCTTTTCCACCGCAGGCGCCCGCCATAGCATATACATATAGACCAGGCCAAAGGCGGTGACGGCCACGGCGAAGGCTGTGAAATATGGCGTGTGGAACCGCTGTGACACCATGGGGAAGAAGAGGAAGTTCGACAGGGTGTTGACCGCGACCAGCGCCCAGCCCTGTGTGATCGAGAGGCCCAGTCGCGACCGGCGCTGGATCAGCAGGTCCATCGCGCCTGCCAGCGAGATGACGTTGCACAGCATCGGCGTCAACAGGAAGAAATGGTCGCTCATCGCGTCGTTCAGCCAGAGCAGGAAGACGAAGGCGAAAAGTTGCAGCCCGGCATAGGCTGCGATCGCGCCCGGCAGGGTCAGGCCGGGGAAGAGCCGCGCCCTGCTGTGGCGGAGCATCAGGAAGATCACCGTCAGTTCCAGCACCGTCGACAGCCAGAAACCATACCACATCTGGATGAAGAACGGGTGCCCGATCTCGTTGAACCAGCGGTCGCGCAGCAGCACGACCGCCATGTCGTCGGCGAACAGATAGAGTATGACCGGCAGTGGCGCCGAGTGGATCCTGTCACGGATCGCCAGCCGGATATATTCGACCACCTGGACAAAGCCGGTGATCCAGGCGGCAAGCGAGATGATCGGGAAAAGCACGGGATAATTGCGCTGGGACGCCTCTATATAGTGGAGCGTTTCCCGCACGATTTCCGGATCGATCATCCTTTGTCTCTCCTGCTGGCTGTTATCATTTCCCCCTCCAAGCGGGGATTTTCATGTCCGCGTCAGCATCGCGCCCTTCATCCTCGCAACGGCTGATCGTGACGGGCAGGGCGGAATGCTGGGGCATCGCATCGATATTGGCGACGGCGTTGGTATCGATCGAAACGAGCCGGTTGACGTTCCCGTCCGCTTCGCCCCCGTCATCGATCGACCCCCAGCAATGGGTCATCGATACGACCCCGCGCCGCATGGTCGCGTCCGCTTTCACATGCGCGCGGATGCGGCCGTTGCGCCCATTGAGCATCACCACGTCACCGGCGGAAATGCCATCGGCGGCCATGTCTTCGGGATTGACGTACAGGCTGTTGTGCGGATGGCGCCGCAGCACGCGGGGTGACTGGCGATAGGCGCTGTTCATCGTGTCCATGACGCGGCGGGTGATGAGCAGATAGCCGCCGTCGGGCGCCCGCGTCGCAAGGAAGTTCGTCACCTCCTGCGCCACATCTTCAGGGCACAGGTCGAGCCGCGCGCCGTCGTCCGTTTCCGGGGCCGTGATCATCGGGAGCGGTATATCCACCTTCAAGCCATGCGGATGCCGGGACAATATTTCGCAGGAAAGGCCGGCGCGCTGCATGTTCCAGTCGATCAGCTGCTCGGTGGTCCATTCGACGCCGGGATCGAGCGGCAGGCCGGTGGGGCCGGTTGACGCATCGTTGGAAAAGGCGAAGGGCTTCATGTTCAGCGTGAACCCCATTCGGTTGGCGACGCTGTTGAAGAATTGCCATTCCTCGACCGTGCCGGGCGGAGGAGTGATGGCCGGGAGAGAATATTGCAGGAACGGTTCGGAGCTGGTGAAATCGGCGAAGCTGCTGAAGTCATGCACCTCGAACTGGAGCGGCGGCGCGATCACGAAATCGGCGAGCCTCGCCGTATCCGTCATGCGCGGGTCGATGACGACAAGCAGGTCGAGCCTGCTGAAGGCTTCCCGGACGAAATCCGGATTGCCGATTGCGGACATCGGGTTGCCGCCGACCACGATCAGCGCGCGAATCCGGTTTTCGCCCTCCTGCATGATCTCGTGGGGCAGGCGCGTAGTCGGAAATTCGCCGTACAGGCGGCCATGACCGCTGCTCAGCTTGGGTCCACTTTCCCAACTGCGGCTGGGCGGGATGACGTTCTCCACGGTCGCCTTTTTGACCAGAACACCCGGATTGCGCACCGTGTCGCCCGCTCGGGCATAGCCGCCGCAAATGCTGTTGAGCGCCCGCATCAGATGGGCCGTGGTATTGGGCTGGGGCGACATGGTCATGCCGGTGCCGAACCCGACCGATATCCGCGCGGGGGCCTTCAGGGCCTCGGCAACCTCGAACAGTTGCTCGGCCGGAATGCCGGCCATGCTGGCGACGACATCGGGCGTGAAGGGTTCCACCGCGCGCCGTAGGGCGTCGAGATTGGTGACATAGCGGTCGCAGAATTGCGGATCGTGCCACCCCTTGTCGAGCATGATGCGGATGAGGCCGGCTGCGATCACCCCATCCTTGCCGGGCAAGGGCTGGACATGGATGTCGGCCTTGCTCGCCGTTTCGGTCCGGCGCGGATCGATGACGACCAGCCGTCCGCCACGGGCGCGGAATTCCTTGATCGCCCGCAGCTGATTGTTGTTCGGCATCGACATGAAGACGCTGCCATGGGACAGCACCGGATTGGTGCCGACGAGCACGACCGTATCGGCGTCCTCCAGCCGGGGGATGCCGGTTGCGAAAATCCCCATCCGTCCATCCGTCACCCAATGGGCGGACTGGTCGATCGTCATGGTCGAAAAAAGGTTGGGCGACCCCAGCTTGGCCATGAAATCCTTGGCGATCGGGATGGTCAGCGCCTTTTGATAGGCGCAGGTGCCATAGAATAGCGCGACCGATCGCGGCCCATGTTCCTTCACTATGGCGCTCAGGCGATCGGCCACCTTTTCGGCCACGGATGCCGTGTCGACCGGAGCGAAATCATCGCCCAGACGCTCAAGGCATTTCACCAGCCGGGGTTCGATCCCGTTATGGAAATCGACCGCATAGTCGCCCTTGATGCAGATGAAGCCTTCGCTGAAGCCGTTTTCCTTGTCGGCGCGATGCTTGACGATCCGGTTATCGGCCACTTCCAGGATCATGCCGCAATTTGCCGGGCAGTTGCGGCAAAAACTGTGTTTTTCGCTCGTCGACATGGAAATGCTCCGTCTCGTCTTTCAAAAAAGTTGCCGGTTCATTCCGACGTGGGTTGAAACTGTCCCGTGCGACGCCAGAAAAAGATGAGGTACAGCAGCATCGCGAGCGCCGGCCAGACAATCAGGACCAGCATCAGGCCCGTGATCTTGAGCGCATAGCCGGGACCACGCGGCACGCCGTTGATGATCACTAGCCCGACCAGCAGCATCAGGCCCACCAGGTCCACAAAGGCGGCAGCGGTGATCGGATCGGCCAGCGAAACACGCCCGAACGCTTCGAAGCTGCCGAAGAATCCGTAGAGTTCGAGCGTGCCGCCCGGTTTGAAGAGATAATGGAACTGGAGATAAAGAAACAGCATGGTCCCGATGATCAAAATCGGTTTCATGATCAGCAGTTGTTTATCACTCATCGTCTCTTCCCGGTAAATTCACATAAAAATCAGCAGATGATCGGGATGGCACGCGGCCATCCCGAAACATCCGTCATCCACCCATTTTGTAGCTCAGACGCAGCAGGATCTGGCGACCCCGGCTGACCGACCCGACGACATCCGCCGGAAGCAGCGGACCGGCCGTACCCGGCGTGCTGCCCGAATAAATGCCCTCATAGGATTTGGAGAAATAATATTTGTTCGTCAGGTTGCGGCCGATCATGCCCAGTTCCCAGCGCTCGTCGCCACTCATCAGCCGTGCGCTGGCGTCCAGCAGCCAATAGCCGTCCTGCCGGGTGCCCGGCGCGTTGACGGCGTTGGTGTAGAAGCCGCTGCTGTAGGTCACATCCGCCGACAGGCCCAGACGCAGCGCATCGCCAAGGGGCGCTTCGTAATTCGCGCCCGCATGGCCGGTCCAATCGGGCGAGCGGACAATCTGTTCACCCGCAAGGCTCTGCAACGTGTATGCGCCGCCGATCAGCGCCAGATTGCATTCTTCGGCGATCGTCTGGCCGCGATAGCATTGGGTCGTGAAGACCTTGTAGCGCGCATGGGTGTAGGCTGCGGCCGCGGAAAGCGAGAAGCCTTCGATCGGCGCGCGCAGCGTCGCTTCCAGTTCGGCGCCCTGCGTGCGGCTCTTGCCCGCATTGGTCGTGATCTGCGCGATATTGCCCTGGCTGAGCTCGCTGGTCGTTACCTGCTGTCCCAGAATATCGTAGGAATAGGCCGTCAGATTGAGCCGCAGCATCCGGTCGAGCAGCACCGCCTTGATGCCGCCCTCGAAACCGCGAACCTTCTGCTGATCAAAGGAAAGTTTCTGCGTGCCGCTCGTGCCGCTGCCCGCATTGAAGCCGCCGTTGAAGCCGCCCGAAAGGAAACCCCGCCGGTAGGAGGCGAAGAAGGTCAGGTCCTGCGACGGACGATAGGTCGCCGAGATTTCCGGCGAGAAATCATGCCACTGGTCCTGAGGCTGGAGCACGGGCACGGGCGTTCCCAATATGTCGAAGGTCACCCGTTTGCGCTCATGCGACCAGCGGCCGCCGCCTGAAAGCTCCAGCTGTTCCACGGGCTTCCAGTTCAGCTGTCCGAAGACAGAGTAGGATGTGCCATCCTGATGCGCGGCGGTCTGGTTGAAGAAGAAGGGCGCGAGCGTGCCCGCATAGGAGTTGGTCGCGGCAAAGACCTTTGAATCCTGATAGAAGCCGCCGATGGTGAAATTCACCGGGAAATCGAAGTCGCTGGCCAGACGCAGTTCCTGCGAGGTTTCCTTGACCTTGAAGCGGTTGTGCGAACCGATCGACAGGGCGTCGACCGATGTCTTGCTGAATTCATCGACGGCGTCGAAGTGGAGCTGATAGCGGCTGGTGACCGATGTCAGCGTCAGGTCGTCGGTAAGGTCATAATTCATTTCCAGCGACGCCAGCGTCTGGTTCTGCCGCGAATAGGGCGACCCGTCGCCAAAGGCCGGATCGGTAGCGGCAACCGCGGTGCCCAGATCAGGCCGGATGACCCGATCGTCCGCGCGGCAATCGTCGGCATCGGCCAGTTGGGGCGCGCCCAGCGGGCAATAGACGAACTGGTCGTTCGGACCCTGGCCAGACCCCTTCAGCCGGTTGTGTGTGACCTTGAGGCGCGCATTGAACTCGTCCGACGGCTCGAATTTGAGTGTCAGGCGGCCGGCAATTTCCCGATCGTGGGGCAGCCAGCGCCGCTTCGGGGCCAGGGAAGAGGTTTCGGGCGTCACGTTGCGGATCCAGCCGCGAATGTGCGAGCCATAGCCGGCGATGCGGATGCCGAGCGTGTCCGTAAGGGGGCCGGAGACATAGCCTTCCAGACGCTCCTCTTGGGCATTGATTTCATAGGCGCCGCTGATTTTCGCCTGCCAGTCGGGCGTCGGATCGGCGGTTGTGATCGAGATCACGCCGCCGGGGCTGTTCTTGCCGAAGAACAGGGCCTGAGGGCCTTTCAGCACCTGCACGCCCGCAATGTCCATATTGGCCATGCGCTGAACCGAGGATCGTGCAATCTGCGCGCCGTCAATGTTGAACGAGACGGCCTGGTCCGCGAAGGGATTGTCCTCGCCCGCACCGATGCCGCGAAGGACGATGGTGCCGCCCTGGATGCTGCCGCCGGACTCACCGATTTGCAGGCCCGGAACGGATTGGGTGAGATAATCCAGCCGGTTGATCGCACGGTTCTGGATTTCCTCGGCGCCGACCGCCGTGATCGCGACCGGAACGGCGAGGTCCGATTCTTCGCGCTTGCGGGCCGTCACGATGATGTCGTTGCTGGCCTCGGCAGCCGGCGCGTGCGCCTGCGCATAGGCCTCGGGTGCTGCGAGTACGGTCAGCCAAGCTGTTGAAGCCGCTAGATAAGCACGACGCTTGTTCTGGTTCATTCACTTCCTCCCCTTGATCGCTGGATTGCCCCCAGACGCTATGGTCCGTTTGTCGGGATAGTCACATTGGATCGCCGTATACATTATGTATACGATTGATATCAAGTATAGAGTAGTGGATTATAACGACATGGGGAAATTAACCTTATATTGTGATACTGATGCAACGGCTCCACGTCTCGCGTGGGGCCGTTGCGGGATGGCGGCTGGGTGTGTAGGCGCACTCTGGGTAGATATTGGCGAGAAGCAGTGGACGAGCTGAACCGGCAGATCATCGCGTTGCTGGCGGAAAACGCCAGGGTGTCCAATCGGGATGTGGCGCTCCGGCTGGGCGTGTCGGAGCCGACCGTCGCGCATCGCGTGCGCACTATGCAGGCGGCCAATGTCATCCGCATCGTCCTTCAGCGTAATGTGCGAGCGGCTGCGCAGGCGCATGGGCTGGCGATTCTGGACGTCTTTGTCGATGATGCCGACGCTATCGGTCCTGTGGGGCAGGCAATCGCAGGCTTTGATGAGATACTGACCGTCTATGAGACGTCACGCCGCCCGGAAATCGTCGCCCATGCCTATGCGAAGACGCAGGCAGCGCTTGGCGAACTGGTCATGACAATCGGCGAGAAGATCGCCGGGCTCAGCAGGCTGAACGTGTCGACCCTTCTTTCCGTCAACCGCTATCTGGAGCATATCGGTAATCTGGAGGTCGCTCCGGCCCCGGTGGAGGAAGGCTCCACCCCGCGCGAAAAACTGCTGGCGCTGCTCAGCCATGATGCGCGGCAGACGACCAAGTCGCTCGCGCGTGCGCTCGGTCTGTCGGAAACCTCCGTTCGGCATCATATGAAGATGCTGCACAAGGAAGGGTTTGAGGCCGCTCTGGTATGTGACGCACGCGCTATGGGCTATGCGGTGTGGACAGAGCTTCGCGTTACTGTCGCCGCGCAACATCTGCGCAGCGCGCTGGCCAGTCTGGCCCATATGCCCGACATCACGGTCACGGCGCATATCACCGGCACGGCAAACCTGATGATCTTCTTTTCCGCTAGGACGATGGAGGATCTGGATGCCTTTGTGCGCGAGCATATCCGGGCGATGCCGGGGATGATCGATTTCGCCATCATGCGCATCCCGCGCGTGATCAAGGCCAATTACAATATGGTGTTATGAAAAAAGCCCGGTGCCGACGACTATGTGCCGGCACCGGGCGCTTTTCCAGCAATCCCCCTTCGTACGGAAGGGGGAGACGCTCACTTCTTGAACAGGTCGCGCCCGATGATCTGTTTCATCACCTCCGCCGCGCCGCCCGCGATGCGGACGATGCGTGCATCGATATAGGCGCGGGCAATCGGATATTCGGTCATATAGCCATAGCCGCCGAAGAACTGGAGGCACTGGTCGACGACCTTCACATGCAGGTTGGTGACGACCAGCTTGACCTTGGCCGCTTCCACGCCGGTCAGTTCGCCCGCCATGAAGCGCTTGATGCACCAGTCGGTGAACACGCGCGCGGACAGGACTTCGGCAGACAGGTCCGCCAGGACGAACTGGGTGTTCTGGAAGTCGGCCAGCGTCTGGCCGAACATCTTGCGTTCGGCGGTATAGTCGACGGTCCACTGGATCGCCGCTTCCGCGACGCAGATGCTGCGCACCGCCTGGGTCAGCCGTTCCTGCGCGAGCTTGCCCATCATGATGCCGAAGCCGCCGCCTTCCTTGCCCAGCAGGCGATGGGCGGGCGCGCGCACATCCTCCAGGAAGATTTCGGACGTATCCTGGGCCTTGAGCCCGATCTTTTCCAGATTGCGACCGCGCTTGAAGCCTTCCTGATGCGTGTCGACCGCGATCAGGCTGACGCCCTTTGCGCCGGCCGTCGGATCGGTCTTGCAAGCGCAGACCATGACGTCGGCCAGCTGACCGTTGGAAATATAGACCTTCTGCCCGTTGAGGACATAGCCGTCGCCGTCCTTGACGGCACGGGTGCGGATTTCCTTGACGTCGGAACCTGCGCCCGGCTCGGTCAGGCCCAGCGCGCCGATATATTCGCCCGCCACCATCTTGGGCAGGACTTCCTGCTTCAGCTCTTCCGTACCGGCTTGCAGGATATAGGGAGCGACCATTTCGGAATGGACCATGAAGCCGGGGCCGGTGATGCCCTTCTTCGCCAGTTCCTCGATGACGACGACATTGTAGAGCCAGTCGGCGCCGAAGCCGCCATAAGCCTCAGGGATATTGGGGCACAATATGCCCACCTCACCCGCGCGCTTCCAGATTTCGCGGGGGACGCACTCATCCTTTTCCCACTGGTGATGCTGCGGGACCAGTTCCTCGTCCACGAAACGGGCGACCGTCTCACGAAACTGTTCATGTTCGGCGGAGAAGATGCCCCGCCCACCGTCGTTCCGCAGATCAACCATTGCGCGCCTCGTGCATTGCCAGCGTCTTTTGCGCCTGTTTCAGATGAGGAATGTCCAGCATCTTGCCGTCCAGACCCAGCGTCCCGGAATCCGGATTGGCGGCGAACAGCTCGACCACCCGGCGGGCGAAATCCACTTCCTCCGGCGAGGGAGAGAAGCTTTCGTTGATGACGTCGACCTGCGCCGGATGGATCGCGACGCGGCCCGAAAAGCCCTCGGCACGCGCGGCCTTGCAGGATGCGCGCAACCCTTCGGGATCGCGGAAGTCGACATAGAGCGTGTCCACCGCTTCGCCGCCAGCTGCATGCGCGCCGAGCAGGCAGAGCGAGCGTACCATCTTGTAGGTATGCGTCCACTCGCCGGTCGCATCGGTATTGCCACTGGCCCCGATGGCGGAGCTCAGATCTTCCGCGCCCCAGGTGAGGCCATAGAGGCGGTCCAGACCGGCGCCGGCATAATCGCCCAGACGAAAAGGCGCGACCGCCGTTTCGGTCGCGACGGGCAGGATCTTGATCGAACCCGGCTCGACGCCATGGGCGACTTCCAGCGCGTCGAGATAATGGCTGACCTGCGCCACGTCCTGCGGCCCGTTCACCTTGGGCAGCATGATGCCGTCGGGCGCGGCGGGCACGATGGCGGCAAGGTCTTCCAGCGTCCAGGGCGTGTCGAGCGGGTTGACCCGCACCCACAGTTGCGACTTGCGCTGGTCGCGCGGCCGTTCCTTGATGAAGGTCGGCACCATTTGCCGCGCGACAGGCTTGCGCGCAGTGGCGACGGCGTCTTCCAGATCGAAGATGAAGGCGTCTGCAGCGACGCCATCAACCTTGCCCAGCTTCTTTTCACTGTCGCCGGGGATGAACAGGAAAGAGCGGATCGGAAGGGTCATTCTTTCGGCTTCTTCAGCTGAAGGCCGGACCGCTTGCAGGACGCGACCAACTCGTCCTTCTGGTTATAGGCCTTGTGCAGGAAGGTGACGATGCCCGATTCCGGGCGCGACTTGGATTCGCGCAGTTCGATGACTTCGGTCACGACATGGATCGTGTCGCCAGCGAACAGCGGATTGGGAAAGCGCACTTCATCCCAGCCGAGATTGGCGACCGCCGTGCCCAGCGTCGTGTCGCCGACCGAGATGCCCACCATCAGGCCGAGGGTGAACGCCGAATTCATGAGCGGGCGGCCGAACGGCGTGCTCTTCATATATTCGGCGTCGATGTGAAGCTGCGCCGGATTGTGCGTCAGCGTCGACATCAGCAGATTGTCGGTTTCGGTGAGGGTGCGGCGGATCGGGTGATTGAAAACCTGCCCGACCTCCAGTTCGTCAAACCATACGCCAGCCATTATGCAAGCCCCAGGACAGAGATGGCCGCGATGCCCTGATAGGGAACGCCGCCGAGATTGTGAGTCAAACCGATGGACGGGCTGGAAAGCTGACGCTCCCCGGCGCGGCCCAGCAGCTGGTTGTAGAGCTCATAGGCCATGCGCAGCCCGGACGCACCAATGGGATGGCCGAAGCATTTCAGGCCACCGTCGATCTGGCATGGCATGGCACCGTCGCGGTCATAGCGGCCGTTGAGAATGTCGAACACCGCCCGGCCATCGTCGGAGAAGCCAAGATCCTCCATCGTCACCAGTTCGGTGATGGAGAAGCAGTCGTGTACCTCGGACAGGTGCACCTGGGTCTTGGGATCGGTGATCCCCGCTTCCTTGTAAGCGCGCGTCGCTGCATTGCGGGTGGTCGCGACATAGCTGCCGTCCCAGTCGTTCATCTGCGTTTCGCGGCCTGAGCTGGTCGACAGCTGCAACGCCTTGATCGTGACGAGGTCCTTCTTGCCCAGCGCCTTGGCAATCTCAGGCGTGGTGACGATGGCGCAGGCCGATCCGTCGGACACGCCCGAGCAGTCGAACAAACCCAGCGGATCGGAGATCATCGGCGCGTTCATGATCGTTTCCATCGGCACAGCCTTCTGGAAGTGCGCCTTGGGACTGTGGACACCGTTCTGGTGGCTCTTCCACGACACATGGCTGATCGCGCGCTTCAGATCTTCCTTAGACGTGCCATATTTCGCACGATAATAGGGGGCGAGTTGAGCGAAGCCGGCGGGCGCGGAGCCCATCGGCATCCACATGTCGTTGAACGTGCCCTTGAATGGCGGCGGCAGGCCGCCGAAGCCAGTGTCCTTCAGCTTCTCGGCGCCGATCGCCAGCGCGATGTCGACCGCGCCCGATGCCACGGCATAAACCGCGCCGCGCAGCGCCTCTGTCCCGGTTGCGCACATATTTTCGACGCGGCTGACCGGAATCCCTTCGAGCCGCAGCGCCATCGCCGCCGGGATCGACGAGTTGCCGACATTGATGCTGTCACCCCAGCAGCCGAACCATGCGGCCTCGATCTGGTTGCGTTCGATGCCCGCGTCGGCCAGCGCCTCTTCAAAGGCTTCCTTCATCAGGTCGGGGGAACCCGCGTCCCACCGCTCCCCAAACTTGGAGCAGCCCATGCCAAGAATGGCGACCTTATCCTTGATACCTGTTGCCATTGCAGAAACTCCTCAAGCCGCGCCGAGCGGCGTTGCTTTCCAGAAATAGCGGTTATAACCGCGCTGCCGATCCTTTTCCTTGATCCGATACACCATGCGCAACTTGGCGCCGGTATCGATCCCGTCCTTGCCGATGTCGACCATTTCCATCAGCAGGCGCGCACCGCTGTCGAAGCGTACAAAGCCCACCCAGAGCGGCGGTGCGGGGTGATAGGACAGCCAGTCGGCGGTGGAGGTCAGCACTTCGGCGACCTCGTCGCGCAGCGGCACGTCGGCGAACTGGTCGTTCGAGGCGTGGCAGTTGACGCAATATTGCAGCTGCGGGAACTGCACGGTGCCGCAGCTGCCGCACTTGCCCGCATTGAAGCCTTCCAGCTGGTCGGCGGAGCGATACTGTTCGGTCAGCGCGGTCTTGCCGCTCTTTTCCGAACGCATGCCCCATTCCGCCTCGATGCCGTTATAGAAGGACAGCATCCGCAGATAGCTGTCCGTCGGCAGGGCATCGGCGATCGAACCAGCAACGCCGCGCGCCGGACGGACCGATGCAATCGCGTCGGTCGTCTGGAAGATCAGCGCATCAGCGCCCTGACCAAAGCCCACCAGCAGGATGCGCTCACCCGGCCCGGCCTTTTCGAGGGTCGCCGCCAGCATAAGCAGCGCATGCGCCGCACCAGCGTAGCCGACGCCATCTTCGAGGCCACCAGCAACAGTGCCCGCGAACTTCAGCTTCTTGGCAACCGCATCGGCCGCGCCCTTCAGATAGGAGGGCATAACGAAATGCTGGATGTCGCCAATAGTGAGCTGCGCGTCGGCCAGGGCAGCCTTGACCGCGTTGGGAACAATCTTCGCATAGCCCTCGTCACGGACCCAGCGTTCTTCCCAGTTATAGTCGCTGTCGGCATCGGCCGAGCGGAAATGGTCGACAAAGACATTGGCGACCGTCGCGGAGCCGACAAGGCGCGCGGCGACATTCTGGTCCGATACCACGAAGGCGGCGGCGCCCGCGCCGAAGCTCAGCTCCTGCGCGCTGGCGGGCTTGGCGAACGGATTGTCGGCGGCGATCACCAGCGATGGCTGGGTGCCCTTGAGCGCCTGAAGCAGCGCCGATGTACCGGCCCGCTGCGAACCCGCCGCGTCAGAGGTCGCCACGCCATCGGCCGCGCCCAGTGCGCGGGCGACGATGGCGGCATTCTGAAGATCGGCATAAGGAAGGTTGGTCGATGCCAGACGCACCGCGCTGACCCCCTGAAGATCGCCCGGCCCGACCGCATCGCGTGCAGCCTCGACGCCCATGGTGATCGCATCTTCATCCCAGCTGGTGAAGGCGCGGCTGCCCTTGGCCTGACCTTTCAGGCCCGGCGCCATCCAGGCGTGAGCGGCGGCAATGATCGAACGATCCAGCCGAAGGCGAGGAATATAGGCGCCAAAGCGCGAGATACCGAATTCAGTCATGCACCCTACCCGTTCGAGACATCAGCCTCACATGGTTGCAACATACAGCCTGGCGGCCCGCCAAAACGAAGCCGCTGATGTGCCTGACATCGGCGGCCAAGAGTATCGGTTTTCGCGCCGGGAACATCGTTTCCTGAAGGAAACTGGCTGTGCTGTACCCCTTGCTTGAGATTTAGTGCGCTATCGTACATTATGCAAGTTACTTATTGTCACGGTCGCCAAAGCCTTGCATCAGGCGGGTGGCTGTTTTTTGAAAGGTTGGCATTCTTGGCACACATTCCCTTGTCAGAGGCTCCCGAGAGCGGCACCCGAGTCGTGGCCGTCGAGGGACGCAACATCCTGTTGTGCCGCAGCGCGTCCGGGCTGCATGCCATGGATGAGACATGCCCGCATCAGAAGCTCTCGCTTGATGGCGGGCGTGTGCGCGGCAATTTCATCATGTGCCCGCATCACGGCGCGCGTTTCAGTCTGGAGGACGGCAAATCGCTTTCGCCGCTCACGCCCAACAGCCTGACGCTCTTTCCCACGCGGATTGTCGGGGATGAGCTGGAGATCGATTGCGAAGCCGGATGAAGCAGGGCCGTTGCAGGTTGATTCGGCGTCCTGTCGCGATCTTGCCAATTTGCGAGGTTGTGGCAGGGTAATCGTCGAAAATAGTGTATCTGGCATTCAGTATCGGCGCTGGCAGCGCCGATCTGCCTGACATCGGCGACGTGCGCTGAACACGCCGATAGCTGAATAGGAGAGGTTTCTTGTCTACGTCCGCACGTCTTTTGCGTTCCCTCAATCAGACAGCACGACGGTTGTTCGGCCCGAACGTGCTTTATGCATCTGATCAGGAAGCGATCCTTGCATCGCTCAACATCCTTGAATCTCGCGAAACGCTGGAGGCCGACCTCTTCGTCAACTGGCAGGCGCGCCTTTCGGTCCAGTTGGCGGATATGACGAGTGGTCTCTCGCTTTCTCAGCTGGCGCCTGATCTGGGCAAGGATGCGGAGGCGCTCAAGGATCAATTGGCGCAGCCGGTTCCGACGGCTGCCGAACGACAGGCCGCCTATCAGGACGTGATGCGCGGCTGGTCGGCGCTGGTCGAGCGTATCACCGGCGATCCCCGCTTGCCGGCGGATACCCGTTTGAAAATCGTGTTTGAAACGGGGCAGGCCGAACTCAAGCGCGTGAACGAACTGTGCGGCGATCTGCTGCCGCCGGACGTGGTCGACGATACCGAAGTGACCCCCGAACGGCTTCAGCGCTACCTGGTCGATCGCTTTTCCGACGAGACGATCAAGGTCACATCCTGTCGTATCCTGCCCGGTGGCTATGGCAAGGAAACGACCATGTTCGCGGTCGAAGGCAACAGCTTCAACGGCGAGTTCGTCATGCGCCGCGACCGGGACGAACCGACCGTGGATAATGACTGCCACCGCGTCTCGCGCGAGTTCCCGGTTATACGGGCCGCCTTCGAGCAGGGCTTCCCGGCGCCCGAAGCGCTGTGGGTGGATACGAGCCACGAACTGCTGCCCGGTGGCGATTTCATCATCATGACGCGTGCGCCGGGCACCACCGGAGGCGACGTGCATGGCGCTTCGGGCAAGGTCGACCGGTCGCTGGTGGAACTGCTGGCGAACAGCGTGGCCGAGCTCCATTCGTTGCCGCCGCTGCGCGAGCTTGGTGCGCTGACCGAAGCGATTTCGCCGGAACTTTGGGACCTGTCGCTCAAGGAAGTCACGCGGCGCTACATCCAGTCGATCCGCGACCTTTATCTGCGGGAAATGGTGGTGCCGTCACCCGCCACCCTGGCGCTCTATGGCTGGGTCCTCGACAATATCCCCGATGCGCCGGGGCGGCCGGTGCTGCTGCACGGCGACATTGGCTTCCACAATTTCATTGTCGACGATGGCAAGCTGAGCGCGGTGGTCGATTGGGAGTTCGCGCATATCGGTGATCCGGCGGACGATGTCGGCTATGTCCGCAACACGGTGGGCCGCTCGCTCGACTGGAACGAGTTCATGGGCATCTATAGGGCAGCGGGGGGACCCGAGCTCAGTGAGGAGCGGATTCGTTTCTTCCAGATCTGGGGGTACCTGCGCAATCTCACCGCGAGTCAGCTGACCACCAACTGCTTTGAAACTGGCAAGCTCAGCGACCTGAAGCTGGGCCATGTCGGACATTCGATGATGGCGGGTTTCCTCGCCCCGATCATCGCGCTCATGGAGCCGCAGTCCGCATAAACGGGCGGAACGTGACCGGCGTCACGTTCCGTGCGGGCTCACCATCAGCTTTGCCGGATGGGAGCCCGCGCGCATGGCTTCAAACTGGTCGGGCAGCGCGTCAAGGCCGACCGTTCCACCGATCAGGGCGCGCGGCTGCACTGCGCCGCTCGCCATGGTCTCGACGCTCTGGCGGAACTCGGCCGAGCCATAAGCGACGCTGAAACGCAGTACGATATCCTTGTACATCGCGACCGCGGGCAGGATCGGGTCCGGCTGGATGCAGCCGCCCAGCGAGAGAATGGTTCCGCCGTTGCGAACCAGCTCGATCGCCTGCTGGATCGTGCCCGCCGCGCCCGCCGCCTCGATCACGATATCGGGCATGCCGCCTAGCTCGCGGACGAGATTTTCGGAAAGATCCTCGCCCACGGTCAGGAAAGCATCCGCACCCATCGCGGCGGCAAGGGCTTCGTTGCGCCTGCTGCGCGCAAGCATAGCGATCGGCCCCGCCCCTAATTGCCGCGCCCAGAAGGCAGCCGCGCCGCCGATGGCGCCCGCGCCGATGATCGCCACGCGCGCCTGCGCAAGCTCCGGCAATCGCCTTACCCCACGAAGCCCGGAGGCGAGGGGTTCGACCAGAGCCCCATCCTCGAACGTCAACTGGTCGGGCAGGCGGATCGCCTTGCGGGTGTCGATCAACGTATATTCGCTATAGCCGCCCGCCATCGATTCCATCGACGTGCAATGAAGCGGCATGTCCGCAAGGCAGGCGGGACATTGGCCGCATCCGGCGATGGGCAGGGCTGTAACCCGATCCCCGACCTTGATTTTGACGACATCGCTGCCCAGTTCAACGATTTCACCGGCATATTCATGGCCCAGCGCGGTTCCGCACGGGACATCGAAGGGACTGCCGCTGGTCATATGCAGGTCCGATCCGCAAATGCCGCAGCGTTCCACCCGGATCAGCGCCTGATGGGGGCCAGGATGCGGTATGGCGCGGTCCTCGATCACCAAAGGCTTGCCTGCGCCAACGAAGATTGCCGATTTCATCCGCTCCGATCCCTTGCGATTTTCTAGGATGCTAGCATACGGTATGCGAGCGATTCGACAATGGCCAAAAAAGGAGAGACGCATGTCGGAAGGGATGAGCGTACCGCTGCGTTATCAGGATGTGAACGCCCGCTGGGTGACGGAGGCGTTGCGTGGGACCTGGCCTGATGTCGAGGTGACGCAGGTCCGCCATGGGCCTATCTTCGGCTACAAGCGCAACAAGTTCCGGATCGAAGTCGATTATGCGGCTGGTGGGAACGATCGCCCCCGCACCTTCATCGTCAAGGGCAACTTTCCCGGCGAGAATGATCCCTCCACGGGTTCTGCATGGGCGATGGCGAACGAGCTGCGCTCGATCCGCGACATTGCCCCGCTGGTCGCCGCGCCGGAGGGGCCTCACTGGCACCATATCTCGGTGGAGGAGGAGGCCTCGGCCATAGTGATGGAGGATCTGGCGCCCAGCGGTGCGACATTCTTCCACGCTTTCCACACGCTCGACCTGGGTCAGGCCATGGCGTTCATGGACGCCTTTGCGAAGATGCACGCCAGCAGCTGGAACAGCCCGATGTTTGCGGAAGGCGGGGTGATGGGCCCCGGCACGCTGGCGTGGGAAAACCGGCGACTGGTCAACGACGTCTATTTCCCGACCTTCTTCCAGCCGGAAAACTGGCAGTCCTATGTCGACCTGCCGCGGGGCAGGGCGCTGCCCAATGCTTTCCAGGACCTCGACAAGGCGCAGAAGGCCTGGACGAACCTGTGGGCGTTGCTGCCGCAGACGGCCATGGTTGTGGTCCATGGCGATGAACATCTTGGCAATCTCTACGTCACCGCGTCGGGTAAGCCCGGCCTCATCGACTGGGTTGCCAGGCCGGAGCATTGGCCGATCGGCATTTCCTATTTCATGCTATGCGCCATCGATGTGGCGGACCGGCGGAAATGGGAGCGCGCGCTGCTGTCGCATTATCTGACGCGGCTGGCCGCCCATGGCGCGCAGGACGTGCCCTCCTTCGAGGAAGCCTGGTTCATCTATCGGTGCGCGACTTTCTATCCGGTCGTGACCTGGCTCAACAACAGCGGGATCTGGCAGCCCGAGGCGATCAATACGGCCAATGCGGTCCGCGCGGCGACCGCTGCGTTGGATCATGACGCGTTCGCCCTGCTCGGCGTCTGACGCGCCCCAATCCGTTTTCGCAGGGCAAAAAAGAGGCAGGCTGAGAAGCCTGCCTCTTCTTCATTCGACTGACTGGGAAAGCTTAGCCCCGGTCATCCTGGTAGATGGGATAATCGGTGTAGCCTGTAGCCTCACCCACATAGGCATAGTCGAAATTCGCCTGGGCGAGCGGTTTGCCTTCGCGGAAGCGCGTGACGAGGTCGGGATTGGCGATATAGGGACGGCCGAAGGAGATGGCCTCCGCCTTGCCGCTGGCAATATAGTCGGCCGCCGTTTCAGCATCGAAGCTGCCATTCTGGATGATCGTGCCTTTGAACACGGCGCGCAGATGCTCCATGACCGGATAGTCGGGCTTTTCCATGAAGCCCGAGGCGATCGGCTCGATCAGATGGATATAGGCCAGGCCATATTGCTGGGCCAGCTTGCCGATGGCTTCGGTCAGGGCCGCCGGGTTGTCATCGCCCATACCCTTGCGTTCGCTGGTGGGGCTGACGCGCAATCCGACGCGGCTGGGATCGATCTCGGCGACCACCACCTCGATGATTTCCTTCAGGAAGCGGACGCGATTTTCGACGCTGCCGCCATAGCCGTCGGTGCGTTGATTGGTCCTGGATTGCAGGTACTGGTCGATGATATAGCCGTTCGCGCCATGGATTTCGGCGCCGTCGAACCCGGCCGTCTTCGCATTGCGCGCGCCTGTGCGATAGGCCTCGATCACCTGATCGATGTCGGCCTGCGTCATTTCACGCGGCACGACATATGGCTTCATCGGCAGAAAATGGCTGGTGTCGCCCGCCGGTCGCGGGGCGAAGGTTTCGCCTTCACCGGCGATGGGGGAGGGGCCGATGGGAAGCTGACCACCGATATAGTCAGGCAGGACCAGGCGGCCCATGTGCCAGAGCTGGGCATAGATGCGGCCGCCCTTCGCATGGACGGCGTCGGTCACACCCTTCCAGCCGTGCACCATCGCGTCCGACCAGATGCCAGGAGCGCGATACCAGCCCATGCCGAGCGGATCGACGGCGGTCGCTTCCGAAATGATCAGCCCCGCGTCGGCGCGCTGGGCGTAATAATCCGCCTGCAGGCTGGTCGGGACATGATTTTCATCGGCACGCGCACGCGTCAACGGCGCCATGACGATCCGGTTCGGAACTTCGAGCGTACCGATGGTCAGGGGTTCGAACAGGGCATCAACGGACATGACAGAAGGCTTTCTACAAACAAAGCGGCAGCACGGGTTAGGGTGCTACCGCGCTGTGGGTGAGGATCAAGGGAGGAGCGCTTGAGCGCCGCCCCCTTGACCCCATCAGATGTGTTCGATCAGGGATCGAGCCATTCACCCGGATTGATGCCGGCGTTGGAGCGAGCGAACTTCAGGATCTTGGCGACGCGCTCACCCAGAACCGAGGGGTCCTTCGACGCTTCACAGCTCGGGCCATGCTGCCAGCTTTCCGCGACGGTGATGCCGTAGCCCCACACTTCGAACACGCGGCCGCTGACATAGCTGGCTTCCGGGCTGGCCAGCCAGGCGACGAAGCCGGCGATCCATTCCGGATCGCGGCGTTCGAGCTGCTCCGGGGTCCATTCGCGCAGACCGGCGGTCATGCGGGTTTCTGCGCGCGGCGCGATGGCGTTCACGGTGACGCCGATGCGCTGCAGTTCGCGTGCGGCGACCTGGCTGAAGCTGGCGATGCCGCCCTTGGCCGCAGCATAGTTGGCCTGGCCGATATTGGCATAGAGCGCCGAGTGCGACGTCGTGTTGATGACGCGGGCGTCAGGCTGGCGGCCCGCCTTGCTCTCCATGCGCCAGTAGTTGGCGGCATGATGGGTCGGCGCGAACGTGCCCTTCAGGTGCACCTTGACGACGATGTCCCATTCTTCCTCGGTCATGTTGACCAGCATGCGGTCGCGCAGAATGCCGGCATTGTTGACGAGGATGTCGAGACGGCCGAACGTGTCGACGGCCTGATCCACCATGGCCTTGGCGTTTTCCCAGTTGGAAATGTCGCCGCCATTCACGACGGCCTCACCACCCTGCGACTTGATTTCCTCGACGACTTCCTGAGCCGGCGTCAGGTCGGCACCGCCGCCCGATGCATCGCCACCCAGATCGTTGACGACGACCTTGGCGCCATGTTCGGCCAACTTGAGCGCATAGGTGCGGCCGACGCCGCGACCACCGCCGGTGACGATGGCCACCCTCCCTTCAAGAAAACTCATTTTTCATTCCTCGCTCTTGATGATTGACTTGGATATTAAGGTGTTACCGGTCGGCTAGAGCGTGACGCGGGTGCCGCTGGCTGCGGACTTTTCAATGGCGTCGATTAGGCGATGCCGCTTCACCGCATGTTCGAAAGTGGGGCATGTCGACGTGCCGTCGCGCAGATCATTGGCCAGGCGAGCATAGGCCTGCGCCACATTTTCCGCGAAGGGCGATACGTCGGGCGTCCATTTATATTGGACGGGCACCTCCAGCGGGGCCACGGCCTGATCGCCGTCGCGACCGCCGAACAGGGTCAGCGGGAACATCTGGGCATGGCCGGCATCGGCGGTGGCGACGATATCGCCTTCCGTGCCGTTGATTTCCCAGCGGAAGTTGGTCGCCCGTGAAGCGCCGCCGCGATAATGGACGGTGGCGACTGCGCCGCCTTCCAGCGTGCCCGTCACCATGATCTGATCCTCGGCCGTCATCGGCATCTGCTTGCCCTCGGGAACCAGGGTGAAGCTGTCGCGCCGGTTGGCGAGCGTGGCCGTCAATGACGTAAACTCGCCCAGGCACATCGCCACCGCGTCGATGGTATGACCAAAGGGAATCGTCAGCAGGGTCGCGCCATTGACCTTGTCCGCCGTATAGGCATTGGGCTGGTCGATGAACGCGCCCCAGTTCATGCCCGATCCGACCAGCGTGGTCGACAGGACCGTGCCGACATAACCGTCGGCGATCAGGTCACGCACATAGTTAAAGCTGGGGGCGGAGCAGGCCTGCAGGCCGACGGCGCCGATCACGCCCTTTTCACGGGCGAGGGCAGCCATGCGCTCGGCCTCCGCCAGGCCGTTGCCAAGCGGCCATTCGCAATAGACATGCTTTCCCGCCTCGATCGCGGCGGTGACAAGTTCCAGATGATGGGGGACCTTGACCGCCACGACGACCAGGTCGACGTCCGGGTCGTTCACCAGTGCCTGATGATTGTCATAGGCCTTCGCCACGCCGAATTCGGCAGCCGCGGCCGATGCACTTTCCTGTCGAGTCGTGCTGAGCGCCCGAATCTCGTAATCGGGCAGCGCCCTGAGCGCGGGGATATGGGACAAAGCCGCCCAACTACGCCCCGGTGCTACGCCGATGATACCGACGCCGATCGTCATATGGTCCCTCACTTAGTCCGCTACCTTTTGGTCCGTAAGCGTACTATATGCTTTGCCCGGAGACTGCAATGCCTAGCTTATCCCAGCGTGGCCATTGCTTGCTGGAATTGGGCTGAATCGAAATAGTCGCGCCAGCGGGCGACCAGCCCGTCACGGAGTTCAAACGTGCCCATGACCGGCATTTCGATCCACTGGCCCTTGATGAGAAACCGATCAAGGCGTTCCGTCAGCACGGCGCCATCGGTTGTTTCGGCGACATGAAGGACGCGCCAGTCGATCGCTTCGGCATCGCCCACGAACATCGCCAGTCCCTCGCGGATCGCGTCGCGCCCGACCAGCGGCGGCCAGGGGATATTATGGTAGAAACAATCGTCCGTCATCGCCGCCACGATGGCGTCCAGATCGCGTCGGCCCCAAAGCTCGATAAAGGCCAGAACATGTTCGCGATTCGTCATCATTGGGTCTCTCCTGTTTCTTCTGTTGTCCTATTTCCCTGCCCATTGCGGTGGCCGCCGTTCGACAAAGGCCCGTTTGCCTTCCACCGCGTCCTCGCTGTCCATCACCTCTTGCAGTGTGGGGAAATGGCGCATGTCGAGCGCGGAAGCGAGATCCGGCAGATCGAACGAGCCATAGGCGATGTCCTTTGAACAGCGAATGGCAATCGGCGCGCACGCGACGATCTGTTCCGCCCAGCGCCGCGCCGCCGGCATCAGTTCCTCGGGCACCACGACTTCGCTCGCCAAGCCGATGCTCAGGGCTTCCTGCGCGCCCACGGTCCGCGCGGTGAGGATGATGTCCATCGCTCGTTTCATGCCCACGGCGCGGGGCAGGCGCTGGAGGCCCCCACCGGCTGCGGCCCAGCCGACCTTGGGTTCGGGCAGGCCAAAGGTCGCATTCGTGGAGGCGATGATGAAATCGCAGGCAAGCGCGAGTTCAAAGCCTCCCCCCAACGCCATGCCGTTGACGGCGGCGATGACCGGCAGCGGATAGGTCGCGCGGCCGTTGAAGCCGGCAAAGCCCGCCTGTCCGACTTCCATGATGCCGGTTTCCAGATTGTCCTTCAGGTCATAGCCGGAACAGAAAGCGCGATCGCTGGCCCCCGTGATGATCACGACCCGAACTCCGGCCATCGTGGGCAATCGGTCGAACAGGGCATTCAACTCATGATGGGCGGCAGGATGAAGCGAATTCATCCGGTCGGTACGATCAATGGTGACGGTTGCGATCCCGTCTTCAACGGCAAGCGTGTAAAAGCGGCCCTGTTCTGTCATGACTGACCTGCTGATTCCCAAATTGCGCGAAGTTCACCATGCCTTCGACCGAACGGGGGATTGATACGCTACTATATTATATATATACAAATCAAATTTACAGCTTTGGGAGCGATTCGTGGCGGTTACCGACATCCTTAAACTCGCTGGCATTCGCGGTATCATAGCCCAAAAAATGATGGAAAGCCTGGACAAGACGGCGCAGCTCAGCTTCTTCTGCGATGTCGACGCCAGCGCATTGGTGGCTGCCCGCAATTCCTGGAAATCGGCTGGCGCCAAGGTCGGCTATGAGGATCTGATTGCCAAAGCGGTCTCCAGGGTTCTTCCCGATTTTCCGCTGTTCAACGCGGTTGAGACCCCGGCCGGCATCGAGTTGCATGACGAATATCATATCGGTTGCGCCATTGCCTTGCCGGGCGCCCTGGTGGCGCCTGCCGTGTTCAATGTGGAACGGCTTTCCGTACCCAAAATCGCCGAACGCCGGGCGGATCTGCTGGCTCGGGCAAAGATCAATAAACTGACCATAGCGGAGTTGACGGGCGCGACTGTCACGCTGACCAATCTTGGTCTGACGCGCGTCGAGCATTTCACGCCGATTTTGACCTATCCCCAGCAAACGATCATCGGCCTTGGCCGGATCGCGCCTAAGCCGTGGGTTGCCGAGGACGGGGAGACGCTGGTCGTGCGTCCGGTGATGGGGCTGTCGCTGACCGTGGACCACCGCGTGATCGACGGCGGTCCGGCGGGCGATTTTCTCACCCGCCTGGCGCAATATCTTGAAAGTGCGGAAGGGCTATCGGCGGAAGGTTGAGCGGGAGATGAGAGCCCTCTCAGTCTTCATTGTTCAAAAGATTGCGGATATTCGCTTTCACCTGCGCGAGCGTGTCTTCCGTGATCCGTTGATGCTCCGGAGAAACGCCTGCCAGAATGGATCGGTTCAGCTTGGCGCCCGCCTTTTGCATCTGCGTGATGACCTCAAAGCCTTTGTCCGTGATGAAGACGCGCCGGGCTCGACGATCTTCCGTGTCCAGGCGACGTTCGACATAACCCGCGGCCTCGAGCCTGTCGATCAATCCTCCTATCGTGACCTTCCCGACGTCCATGAGCCGCGAAATATCGACCTGCATCATGCCGTCGCGCCCTGCGCGCGACAAATTCGCCATTACCGACCATTGCGAACGGGTCACGCCATGGGGGCGCATGGCCTCGTCGAACAAAGTGTTCCGCATGCGCGAAACGTCATGCACAAGAAATCCGAAACGAAACGGTTTGACAACGGGCCGCTGCGGGGTCCCGCCGGTCGTGTTAACGCCCGTTTTCTTTGTCGTTTTAGTCACCCTCTTGCACTCCATGGCGTGTTGCAGGCGTTTGCCGTAGAACAGAAGCGAGCAAAATTCCATGGGTTGCAAAAAATCAGTTGCCAATAAATGATATGCTATCATACTTTATGACAAAGTTATGATTAGCTGCCTGCAGGAGTGCGCAGATGCTGCTACACGAAGATTATCCTCATACTGTCCCGACACGCGCTTGGCTGCGCTGGAAGGAAAATTATTTTTGGGTTTTCATGGATCCCGAACGGGATATTTGTTGCCTTGCTCATTGCACGGCAGAACCGACGCATGACCGCGCTTTCGCTTCCTTTACCGTTCTGCACAAGGGTAAGAAGCTGATAAGTGGCAAGGAAGTGCCAATGCCGTCGCCTTTCGAGCATCAGAAGGAACTGCATTACGGTGATCTCGCCCTCCACTTCCTGAAGCCTCAGGCGGAATTTCGCGTAGAATATGAGGATGAGAACGTCTCCGCCGTCCTCAACTTCACGCGTCGCATGCACCTGTTCGACTTCCAGGCTTGCGCCGACGTCAACCCGGATTGGTTTTCGGTATCGGAAAATACCGCGTTTGAGCGCAACTCATTCCGTCACCAGGGTCAGTGCATGAATGCCACCGGCAACGTCACCTTCAAATCGGGTGAGTGGGCCGGCACGTCCATCGACGTCGATGGTTCGGGCTACCGCGACCACAGCTGGGGCATGCGCAACGACCAGATGACGCTCAGCCATAACTGGACCTTTTTCAACTTCAAGGAAATGGGCTTCCACCTGTTCCGCGTACGGAACGTCATTCGCCCTGAAAGCCAGACGTCCGAGGGCTATATCGCCCGGCCGGAAGGCAATGAGGTGATGAAGGTGTTGGACATCGAGCATGTCGGTGAAGGCCCCGATGGCATGCCCGATAAGGTGATCTATCGCGCAACGACACTCAGCGGTGAGAAATTCACCCTTGTCGCCGACGTGGGCAATGCCTTTGCTCGCCTGCCGCTGCATTCGCAGAAGCCGGGTTCCAAAGTATATCTCAATGTCGAGAATATGTGTCGGGTGAGATGTGAGGAAACGGGCGAGGAAGGCCTCGCCAACGTCGAGATTGGCGCGTTGGTCGACGCCTGATCGATATGCCGTCGCGATCATCTCAACGCCAGCGCTGAGATGATTCGCATCCTAACGGTTCGCGGAATATATGGTGAACGCTGGAAAATGGTCATGATCGGGGAAGGTGAAGCATGAATGTTCCCGAGCATTTCCAGTTTGACGTGCAGGATCATGTCGCCACGATTACATTCGATCGTGCCGACAGGCTCAATGCCTTCACGCGGGTCATGGCGCAGGATCTCGTGGCGTTGTTCGATCGGGTCGATGCGGATGATGACATTCGTGCCTTAATTTTGACCGGGGCCGGTCAGGCCTTCTGCGCGGGCGCTGACCTCTCGCCCGGCCAATCCTCCCTGTCGTTGGAACGATCGGATGAAGATGTGTCGACAGATGTCGACTGGACGGATCCGGCTACGCGTGATTACGGTGGGCTGATCACACTGCGTCTATATGAATGCCTGAAGCCCGTGATCGTAGCCTTCAACGGCCCGGCCGCCGGCATGGGCGTGACGATGGCGTTGGCAGCGGATTTCCGTCTTGCTTCGATCAGTGCGAAATTCTCTCTGCCCTTTACGCGTCGGGGGATAGTGCCGGAATCGGCATCCAGTTGGTTTCTGCCTCGAATCGTAGGCATAGCACAGGCGTTGGAATGGACATTGACAGGTGCGATCTTCTCCGCCGAGGAGGCGAAGACCGCCGGGCTGGTCCGATCGCTGCATGAGCCCCAGGATTTGCTGACGGCTGCGACAGATTTGGCGCGGGATATTGCTGCGAACACGGCGCCTGTGTCGGTTGCGCTGACACGGCAGATGCTGTGGCGTTCCTTCGATATGGCCCATCCGATGGAGGCGCATCGGATAGAGAGCCGGGGCATTTATATGCGTGCGCGCGCGTCCGATATTCGAGAAGGCGTACAAAGCTTTCTGGAGAAGCGGTCGCCCGATTTCCCGGATCAGGTTTCGACGGACATGCCTTCCTTCTTTCCATGGTGGGAGCCCCAGAATTACTGAGGTGTGATATTAGTGCCGCGCATCCTCTGCAAAGGTGATCGGGCGTGTGGTATTGCTTCTTGCGGACTGGAGGCAGAGCCGTTATAGGTTAGCAAGCATACGATAGTCTTGGATGGAAAGGCCTATCTTCGCTTCCGAATTGGGGTTGAATAATCCTATTTGCAAATCGTATATTTCATCTAGAAAAGTAAGAATAAGCCCGAAGGAAAAATCCAGGGCTGTATTGAATTCGGAATCAACAACAAAGGGGAGGATGCGAATGTTTCAGACATCCGTTTTTTCGGTACGTCCAGTGCGTAAGTCACGTCTGGCTCTACTGGTGTCTTGTGCTGCTATTGGTGGATCGACTTTGTTCGGCGCGATGGCCAATGCGCAGGAAAACCAGCTTCAGGACATTGTCGTTACTGCACAGAAGCGGTCCCAGAATGTCCAGGATACGCCGCTTTCCGTAACGGCGGTTTCAGGTGAACAGCTGGCTTCGGCCGGCATCGGCACCGTCCAGGAACTCAACCGCGTCGATCCCGCGCTGCAAATCGGCCACGCGACGGGTACTGTGACAACCTTCATCCGCGGTATCGGCAACCCCGTGACCACTGCGGGCAACGAAGCCAGCGTGCCGGTCTATATCGATGACGTCTATTTCATCCGCGCATCGGTGCCCTTCTTCGATCTTGCCAGCATCGAGCGGGTCGAAGTGCTCAAGGGTCCTCAAGGCACGCTGTTCGGCCGCAACGCATCGGGCGGCGTGATCTCGATCTACACCAAGGACCCGAGCCAGAATGCTGAGCTTGAGGCGCGTCTTGGCTATGCCAATTACCAGACGATGGATGCCAAGCTCTATCTCAACATGCCGATTACCGATACTTTGGCGGCTAATATTTCCGCTAGCTATCATAATCAGGACAAGGGTTGGGGCCGGAACAAGACACTGGTCGACCCGTTTGATACGTCCAAGGGTTATAAACCCGGCGGCGAAGATTATTGGAAGGATTGGAGCTACAGCGCGCGCGGCAAGATTCTTTGGGAACCGACAGACACCACCGCAGTCAAGCTGATCGGCTATTATCAGAAGAGCTGGAACCAGAAGGGCATCTATTCCCGGCCGTTCCCCGGTACGGTGGCCGGTACGCCGGATCCAGCGCATAACGGCTTTGCGGCTCTTCCCACCTTCCCGCAGCCGTCGCAGGTTCTGCCGCCGCTGGGTTTCTACGATGTTTCGCTTGGGGCCACGCAGAAGCAGTATGACAAGTCGGAAGGCTATGGTTTTTCGGGTCGGATCGATCAGGAACTGGGTTTCGCGGACATTGTCAGCATCACGGCATACCGGAATAACGACGAACTCTATTATTCCGCAGGTAACTATTCACCCTACGCTTGGGCGCGTTATGATCTGAACATCGTCGACAAGCAGTTCTCTCAGGAATTTCAGCTCAAGTCGAAGTCCGGTTCCCACATAAACTGGATTTTGGGTCTCTATTATCTGAATGCTAAGGGCGGTTTCGATCCGACGACGATTTACGGGCCGGGCATCGCCGGTCTGGGCGTAAGTGGCATCAACATTTACGGCCAGCAGAAGGTCAAGTCTTATGCCGGCTTTGGCCAGGTGACCGTGCCTCTGGGTGAGATGACCAATGTCACGGGGGGGCTGCGCTATACGATCGACAAGGTGCACGGCGTCGGCAGGACCGACACCGATTTGCTGGCAGGCGTCGTGGGACCCGACCCATTCACTGTTGTGGGTCCGACATTTGATAGCAGTAAGACGTTCAAGAAGTGGACGTGGAAGGCTTCGGTCGATCACAAGTTCACCGACGATGTCATGGTCTATGCCAACTACAGCCGCGGTTACAAGGCGGGTACGTTCAACACCTTGCCACTCGATTCCCCAGCTTTGGCACCCGAAGTTGTCGACGCTTATGAAATCGGGTTCAAGACAGAACTGGCCGATCGTCGTATTCGTCTGAACGGTGCGCTGTTCTGGAATGACCTCAGCAATCCGCAGGTGCAGGCACAGCGCAACGGCTTGGTGTTCCTGAAGAATGCCGGTTCGGCTCGGACCAAGGGTGCCGAGTTCGACATGACGGCGCTGGCCGCGAAGGGCCTGACGCTCCGACTGGCCGGGACATATCTGATCGCCAAGTTCCGTGACTTCCCAGACGCGCCTTCCTACTGTCCCAATCCTCAGGTGAATGCGGCGACCTGTCAGGCGCTCACCCCAGGGCTACCGCTTGCCCCCGGCAATCTGAACACGATTGTGGTCGATGCTGCCGGCAATTTCATGCCCTACGCCTCGAAATGGAAATTCAGCGGCGGTCTGAACTATGACTATAATCTGGCGGACGACAGCAAGGTCACCTTCGACCTGAATGCCAACTGGGCCAGCAAATTCAACTGGGATGCCGATAACGTCATCAAGGAACCGTCCCACTTCCTCCTGGATGGCTCTGTCTCCTTCACGCCAGCGGCTGCGGAGCATTTAACCGTGCGTTTCTGGATGAAGAACATCACGGGCGAAAAATATAACATCAACTTTTATGCCCAGGCTTCCGGATCGGCTTTCTCCAGCGCTCCGGGTGCGCCGCGGACCTATGGTGGTGAGCTGGTGTTCAAGTTCTAATTCTGATGAATTGGGGGGATGGGGCGGTCGACAGTGTCGGCCGCCCTTTTTTCTTGGGATATTCGCCACGCGAAAGGAAGAAGCCATGCGTTTCTGGCTGCACATCCACAACACGCCGCCTGAACAGGGGCTTGAACTCGCCGTTATGGCGGAACAGCTCGGTTTTGAGGGTGTGGTAGGCGACGATCACTGGTTCATGCCGGCCGGAACGGGCGTGCAGGATCCCAATGAACGCGCGCCCTTGCCGATGGATTATATCTTCCCCGACATTTTCGCTTTTGGCGGCGCAGTGCTTGCCCGCACGAGCCGTTTGAAATTCGGTTCCTGCATCATGGTTCTGGCCAATCGGACCAATCCTTTTCTGGTCGCCAAGGCGGCGGCGACGCTCGCCCGCCTGAGTGAAGACCGGTTCGTCATGGGCGTCGGCACAGGTTGGATGCGCGATGAATATGACATGGCTGGTGTGGACTGGAGTAACCGTGTTCCCCGCACGGTCGAGATGATGGAAATTCTTCGCAAGCTATGGAGCGAAAAGCCCGCCGAACATCACGGCACCTTTTTCGACTTCCCGCCCACCTTCGCGGAGCCGCGTCCGGCGCGGCCCATCCCTATCTATATGGGATCGGTCGCGCCGGTGGCATTGCGCCGCACCGGGTAGGTGGCCGATGGATGGATGGGGATGACGTCGAAACTGTCCGACATCGCCGGTCAGATCGCGCTGATCGAGGAAGGTCGGCGCGACGCTGGACGGGAGAAGCTTCCCTTTGAATATATGGTGGGTCTGGCCCGCCATGATGACGGGTCCCTGCCTTCACCCGATGACTATAAACGGGCAGCCGATCTGGGTGTGACCCAGCACCATGTCGGGCCGATCGACCATGCGCTGTGTGTTCTCCGGTCGAGCTTCGAGGACAAGAAGCGGTTCGTCGAGGAGTTCGCCCAACGCAATATGCGTTAACGGCAAAAGGGCGTGCAGGAAGATGGTCCCGGCGCGCCCTTTGGCTCGATTGTGATCAGGTCAGCGATTGAGGTCGCGATCTATCAGTTCGTGCCATGCCTGGATCATCCCCTCCTGATAGGCGCCCAGCCGCGAATGGGGCGCCGTCGGATCGGCCGCCTTTAGGCCCTTTTGGATCAGCGGCAGATTGCTCATGTCCTGATCGAAGATCATGCCCAGGAAGCTGTAGGCCGGCGCCTTTTCCGCGATGCTTTCATGCTCGCCGATCTCGATCGGTTCGGCGGCCGGCGGACGCGGCTGTCCTTCCGCATAGGGCATCAGCAGGCGAACGTCGAAATAGCAATAGTTCGGATCGCTCTCATGCGGCAGGAACTGGTAAACGAACGGCACCGCTTCCGAAAGCCACAGCGTGAATTGCGGGTAGAGGAAGTAAAGCGCGCTGTCGATCATCACGGCGTCGGGCTGGGCATTGGGCCGGCCATAGGCCCGCTCATACTCGTCGCGGCACCATTTCGCGACCTGAGCGCGAATGTCTCCCTCAGGGTCCAGCTCCGGCATGGCGGCGTCGGGATAATGCCATGTCTGCTGCACCTGGGCGAAGACCATCCCCGCCATCAGGCTGGTTGCCGAAGCATCCGCATGCATGCTGGGCACCGCCGAAGGCACCGCTTCGCGTCCGACGGCGCCCATGGCTGTGGTGAAGATGTCATATTGCGACTGGCTGTCGCCAGTGAAGGGAACCCCCTCCGGATGCGTCGCATAGAGGTGGTAGGATTCCTGGAAGGCTTCCTGCGTGATCTTCCAGTTGGCATGGACCAGCTTGCGGAACCGCGCCTTGGTATAGCGCTTTTCGGGCGCGAAGTCCTTGAAATGCTCGGGCATCGGGCCAAGCGCTTCCAGCAGGGGGAGCGCATCCTTGTCGGCGTTGACGAAGATGAAGCCACCCCAGCGCTCCAGCCTGATTTCCGGCAGGGAGCCGTTTAGCCGGGTGATATCCGGAAAGTCCCAATGACTGGGAATCCGCTTCAGCCGCCCGTCCACATTCCATTCCCAGGCATGGTAGGGGCAGCGGATCGTTTCGGCCGATTCCTTCTTCGCGCACAGCATCGTCCCGCGGTGCAGGCAGCTGTTGTAGAATGCGCGGAATTCCTCCGGAGCGGAACGGACGATGAAATAGGAATGCGTTCCGACTTGCAGCGGCAAGCGATCGCCGACCTCGGGGATATCCTCTTCCCGGCACGCGAAGATCCACTGCTTGGACCAGATCTTCTCCAGTTCCAGCTTGAAGAATTCGGTATCATGATAGCGGCGGTAATCGATCTGCCGATTGTCCGGTTCATAATCGCCGCGCGCGCGCATGGCGTCATTGGGGCCTGCGGAATCCTTGTCCCACAATTCGCTCAGCAGCGGCCGCTCCTTGCTCCCATAACCGCGGACACGGTCCTTGTTCAGCGTGGTTGCCACAATATCATTCCTCTTTCTGCGGTGCGCGGGCGCCTGCCGACCCGGGTCACTCAATGGTATGCTGGAATACTACTAGCATTCTCTTCGCCTTCCCGCAACACCGAGTGCCATCAAGAGCGTCAGGCGTGCTGCCTCCACCTTCTCAGGCATTTCTTGCCGTCAGGCCTCCATCGACGGGAATGACGGCGCCGGTGACGAACGACCCTCCCGGAAGGCAGAGGCTCAGGATCATGTGCGCCAGTTCCTCGGGGCGGCCATAGCGGCCCAGCGCGGTTCTGCGCCGGGCGAAGGTGGTCCGGTCCTCGGCGGAAAATCTCTGGGTGAGGCCGGTTTCCACCGGGCCGGGGCAGATGCAGGTGACGGTTATGCCCTCGCGTCCAAGTTCGACCGCAAGCGAACGTGTGAAACCCACCACGCCCGCCTTGGCCGCGGCATAGGCGCTGTTCTCCTTCGTGCCGCCCAGGGCTTCGGTCGATGCGACGTTGACGATGCGGCCGCTGTGGGACTTTCGAATCCAGGGCAAGGCCGCGCGGACCAGTTGCTGTGGTCCCTCCAGCAAAACCGCCTGAAGGCGGGTCCAATTGGCTGGGTAATCGGGATGGTCAATCGCCATGCGGCTTGCGGTCCCCGCATTGTTGACCAGCAGGTCGATACCGCCGAAATGCGCAGCGACATCGCCGACGACAGGGGTGATGGATGCACTATCGCTGACGTCCAGCGCCCAGCCCGCGGCATCGAGTCGTCTGTCCCGGATCGCCTGCGCAACCGACGTGGCGCGATCGCCATCGATGTCCGTGACCGCTACCGAGGCTCCGGCTGCGGCAAGCAGATCGGCGGTAGCCCGGCCGATACCGCTCGCTGCCCCCGTGACCAGAGCGACGCGGCCCTTCAGGCTACAGGCGGCTTCATAGGCGTGGCGGTCGGTCATGGTTCCTCCTTACCCGCGAAAGGTAAAATGATGCTAGCTTATCATGTGCCAGCGTCCTATTGTCCGCCCGAACGGGCTGATGAAAGCGGATGGAGAGTATATGTCGGACACGGATTGGAACAGCAATCTGGGCCAGGGCTTCGGCAAGCATGTCGCTGAAGATGAATTTTACCATGGCGTCGGGGAACCGGTCGATTCGCTGACGGAAACCTGGTTCTGGAACTTCCATGTGCCGGAAGCCGCCATCAACTGCTTCGCCTATTGCTGGGTGCATCCGACGCTGAAAGTCGTGACGTCCGGCCTGATCGTCTATCAGGGGTTGAAGGCGAGCCATCTGGAATCCGAACTGTTCGAGATTCGCGACTATATGTCGATGGATCTCGTCGGTGACGGCAGCGATATCCAGTTGCCCAACAGCATGCGCATGCAAACGATCGTGCCGTTGGAGCATGTGCGGATGACCTTTGACGATCCGCAGCGGGAAGCCAGCATCAATGTCGACATGCGGGCCGTGGGCGTGCCGATCATGCGCGCCAACAACAAGCATTTTGAGCAAGTGATGCATGTGACGGGCGATCTGGTCCTGCGCGGCAAGGCGTATAAGGTCGACTGTCTGGCCGTGCGCGACCGCAGTTGGGGAGAGCCGCGCCCAGAAAACCACAACCCGGCGCCGCCCTATACCTGGGTCACGGGCACTTTTGGCGAGGATTTGGCCTTCAATGTCGGTTCGCATGACGATCCCGATCGCGATCCCGACTGGAAGGGTGTCATGCCGGTGCCCGCGCGCATCTTCAACGACGGCTGGGTGGTCGTGAACGGCGAGCAGCGCCGCGTGCGCAATTCGTCGAAAATCACCATCCGCACCCCCGACCGGCACAGCCCGATCACCCACGACTACAGCTTCGAGGATGAGAAGGGCGATACCTATCATATCAAGGGCAAGCTGATCGCGCAGACGGTCTGGGGCGGCTGGTCCAACACGACATGTCATCTGGGCCTTGTCGAATGGGACTGGGACGGCAGGAAGGGCTATGGCGAAAGCCAGGAGGTCCAGTGGAATGATTATGTCTGGAAAATGTCCCAACAAAAATAAGTCAGGATAATCGGGGGAGGGGATCGCCATGACTGCTGTGAGAGTGATTGCCTGGATCGTGATCGCGATCATGGGCGCCAATATGGCGAATGTTCTGCTGAACAGCGGTCTTCATCATGGCGTTGGCTTCGACACCTTCCTTGCCGGGTCGGGTGACCCGTGGCAACTGTTCATCAACAACGATCTGGTCACGGGCCTGTTGTTCATGGTCAGCTGGATCGCCTTTCGGGAAAAGGGCGGGCGCCTGCTGGATATCATCGCCTGGATCTGGATGGTGATGTGGTGGGGCAATATCGTCGTTGCCGTCTATATGCTGCGCGCAGCGGGTCAGGCGGACGGGGATTGGCAACGCTTTTTCCTCGGTCGCCGGGCGGGAGTCGTGGGCGCGCCTCCAGTCCCGGCGGCGGGGCGGGCGTTTTGCGGGCTGGCAGCGATTCTCGTCTCGGCCTGGCTGATATGGAGCGTCCAGGCCGTGGGCTTCGCGGCGATCCCGACCTTTGGTTATGTGCTGGGCTTCCTGCCGATCATCCTGTCCTTTGCGCTCGTCGCATTCCCTGCTCGCGCCATCCCTGTTCAAGGAGGAAATCATGTCCACGCCGAAATTCGATGATATCCCCAAGGATATCAATGCGCTGATCGCGGCGCACATCAAGCAGTATCTGACCGATCCTCAAACGGCGCATTTGTGGGATGCGCGCCCGCTCGGGCTGCCGGGCGAGGTGACGACGCTGCTGCTGACGACCATTGGTCGCAAGAGCGGTGAACCGCGCCATGTGCCCTTGCTTTATGTCGACGATGGCGACGGCTATCTCATTATCGGGTCGAAGGGCGGCAATGTTGATCATCCGGTCTGGTTCCTGAACCTGCAGGCAAATCCCGAATGCGAAATCCGGGTGGGCGCCCCTCCGGTCAAGGCGCGGGCGCGGGTTGTGGAAGGCGATGAAAGGGACCGCGTCTGGAAGAAGATCACCGAACGCCACCATGTCTATGCCAAATATCAGGCGCGTGCCGACCGCCAGATTCCTGTCGTGCGTCTGGAGCCGATCAAGGAATGAGCTGTCGCCGTGTCTCTTCCCGCAATAATGGATCATGCGGGGTGACGAAGAACGGATGAAGCGCGGGCTGATGACAGCCGCGCCGGGCGCAAGGGAGAGGGCGCATGTCGGTCTATCTGGTGGTCGAGCTTGTCTATAGCGACCAGTCCTGGCGCGAGGAATATGGCCGTGGGGTTCCGCCGCTGGTGGCTGCCTATGGCGGCCGTTATCTTGCCCTTGCTTCACCGCCGGAACTGATGGAGGGTGAGAGGGCAGCGCCCGACACATTGGCTGTGTTCGACTTCCCGTCCGCGGAGGCGGTTCGCACCTTTCTGGCCTGCCCGGAATATCAACCTTATGCCGAGGCACGTCGCGTCGGCGCGAAAACGCAAATCTACATGCTGGAGGCGCTACCGGCGCGCCGCTAGTGCGAACTATGGGACGGGAAGACTGCCAGGCCATCGCGACGCGCCACGCCGTCCGGGGGTGGATATTTGGTCCTTTTGAGGGACTGGTCAGAAATAGGAGCAGAAGGTGCAGACGGAAGAAATGGCTTTTGGCCTCAATCTGAACGGCAAAGTTGCCGTGGTTCTCGGCGCGTCGGCCGAAGGCGGAACGGGATGGGCCATTGCCGAATCCCTGGCGCGCAACGGCACCAAAGTGGTCGTCGCGGCGCGAAGCCTGCCGCCATTGGAGCGTCTCGCCGAGCGGATTGATGGTGCCGCTTTCCGTTGCGATGCGGGTGTGGAGGAAGACATCCGGGCGCTGGCGGCGTTCGCGAAGGAAAAATACGGCCGCGTCGACATCGCCGTCAACAGCGCGGGTCTGCCCGTCATGGGCACTATCTCCGAGATGACGCAGGCCCTGTTGGACGATGCGACCCGCGTGAACTTCCACGGCCCCACCTTCTTCATCAAATATATGGCGGAAGCGATCGGTGAAAATGGGTCCATCGTCTTCATCTCATCCATGTCCACCACGCACCCGGTCTTTCCCCACATCGCCTATGCGGCAGCAAAGGCCGCGACGGATTGCATCGTGCGCTATGCCGCCATCGAATATGGGCCGCGCAATATTCGCGTGAATTCCATTCTGCCCGGCCCCATCAATTCCGACATGGCCAAGGAGGCGTTTGCCGACCCCGATTTCGAGCGCGCTTATGCCCGCGAGGTTCCGCTGGGCCGGGTCGGCTTGCCGGAAGATTTCGCCAATGCGGTACTGTGGCTTGCCGGACCATCCTATGTGACCGGCCTCAACCTTCAGGTGAACGGCGGAAACCAGCTCACACGCATGCCGCGCCTTGATGAACTGGCCAAGGGTGCTTCATCCTATGGGTCGGGCAAGGCGTTGGGCGACCGGTAGGCGCTTATCCGCTCCTGAAGGCGTGGCGTCAGAGGCCGGCCGGCTTGGACGGTCTCTCCGTCCGCCTCTATCGTATCCAGATCGCGCATATCCTATGGGTAGACCGGAAAAACAGATTCCTTGGAGGCTCCGGAAGCTTCTGGAGCACCGGCGCCGCCGCGCGCAAATGTTCATCCCGGACCATATGGTGCGCCGCCATACTATGAGGCATAAAGAGCCGACGAGACGCGAAACCGCGCCATGCCATGAGGATGAGGAATGACTGAAGACGTGCGCCTGCATCATCGTTCATGCCCCTTTTGCGAGGCAGCGTGCGGAATCCGCGTACAGGCCGACCATGGCAGCCGCACGATCCTGGACGTCCGGGGCGATCCGGAGGATCCGTTCAGCCGGGGCTTTATCTGCCCCAAATCCTATGGCCTTACCCAGCTCCATTCCGATCCCGACAGGCTGCGCCGTCCCATCCGTCGCCGGGGCAAGGATTGGGAGGAGATCGGCTGGGACGAGGCGATGGACGAGGCCGCCGACCGGCTCGGCGCGCTCCTCAAAACGCATGGTCCAAACAGCATCGCCTATTATCTGGGCAACCCGTCGGGCCACAAGGCGCCCTTCCTGCTCTATGGCCCGTTGCTGATCCGCGCGTTGCAGACCAACCAGTTCTATACCCCCGGCACGCTCGACCAGATTCCCAAATATGTCAGCGCCTCCTACATGTTCGGCGGGCCTACCCTTCAGCCGCTCGCCGATCTTGACCGCACCAATTATCTGATCGTCATCGGCAACAATCCCGTCGTCAGCCAGGGCAGCATGATGGTCGCGCCCGGCATGAAGCGGCGGCTGGAGGATATCCGCAAGCGCGGGGGGCGGGTCGTGGTCATCGACCCGCGCCGCACCGAAACCGCCCAGATCGCCGACGAATATGTCGCGGTGCGGCCCGGCACGGATGCCTATCTGTTGTTCGCCATGGTCGATGTGCTGGCGCGGGAGGGGCTGATCGATCTTGGCCCCGTGGCGCCGCATGTGAAGAATCTGGGCGCCCTCGTGGACGCCGCGAGCCGCTATCCGGCCGAGCGCGTGGAACAGATCACCTCGGTCCCCGCCGATACCATCCGTCGCATCGCGCGCGAGTTCGCCACCGCCGACGGCGCGGCGATCTATGGCCGCACGGGCACCTGCACGCAGCGTTTCGGCACGCTCACCTCCTGGCTGATCGATGCGCTCAACACCATCAGCGGCAATATGGACCGCGAAGGCGGCAATCTGTTTTCGGGCGGCGGCATCCCCATGGGCACGCTGTGGGAGGATAATTGCACGCCCGAGGGCGTGTTCCCCATCGGCCGCTGGCATTCGCGCGTGAAGAAGCTGCCGGAAGCGATCGGGATGCTGCCCTGCGCGGCGCTGGCGGACGAGATGCTGGTTCCGGGCGAGGGGCAGGTGCGCGGGCTGGTGACGCAGGCAGGCAATGTCATCCTGTCCAATCCCAATGCGGCGAAGCTGCAACGCGCCTTCGACGGGTTGGATTTCATGCTCTCGCTCGACATTTATGTGAACGAGACGACCCGTCACGCCGACATCATCATCCCTGGCCCCTCTTATGCCGAACATAGCGATTTCGCGGCGGTGACAGCCTATGAGACGATCCACAAGTTCATCAAATGGGCGCCGCCCATCTTCGCGCCGGAAGGCGACACGCCGCATGACTGGCAGATTTTCGCAGGCATCGCCGCGCGTATCCGTGGCATTAGAACGGCCGAGATCGAGGAGGAATATGTCCGCGAGATGCTCGCCACCGCGATCGCGAAGGGGCGGCCCGAATGCCGCGACATACCGATCGAGGAAGCGCGCGCGCTCATCGGCGAGGAGCCGGGGCAGGACCGCCTGTTCGACATTCTGATCCGGGGCGGCCCGATGGGCGATGCCTTCGGCCGTGTGCCCGATGGCCTCACTCTGGAAAAAGTCCGCTCGCATCCCCACGGGGTGGACTTCGGACCGCTCGATGCGGGCATGATCCCGGCGGTGCTCAAGACGCCGGACGCCAGGGTCGATCTCGCGCCGCCGCAGTTGCTGGATGATCTGCCGCGGCTTGAAGCCTTCATGGCGGAAATGGAACGGCCCGACACGATGCTGATGATCGGGCGGCGCGACATGCGGTCGAAAAATGCCTGGATGCACAATGTGGAATTGCTGGTGAAGGGTAAGAACCGCTGCACGCTGCTGGTCCATCCGCAGGATGCCGAACGGCTGGGCCTTGAAACGGGCGATCAGGCGCGCGTGACAACCCATATCGGACAGGTGATTGCACCCGTTGTGGTGAGTGACGAGATCATGCCCGGTGTCGTCAGTCTGCCGCATGGCTGGGGCCACAGCATGCGGGATACCCGCCAGCGTGTCGCCAACCGGACGATCGGCGTCAACGCCAACGCGATCATCGATGAGAGCGACCTGGACGTGCCTTCTGCGACGACTGTCCTCAACGGGGTGCCGGTCGTGGTCGAAGCGGTGCGCGAGCCGGTCCTGCTGGCCCAGCCGGCATAGCGCATGGGGGAGGGGCGTTGCACCTCCCCCATGCGCGGCCTACAGGCGGCCGAGCGCTTTCAGCGCCGGTTCGTCGACAAACCGCTCGATATACCAGTGGGGATAGACCGGCGGCAGCGGCGTCGCGGCGTCGAGCGCGGCAATCTCCTCTTCCGACAGGGACAGCGATGCCGCGCCCAGATTGTCGTCGAGTTGCTCGACCTTGGTCGCCCCCATCAGCACGCTGGTCACCGCCGGACGGGCGAGCAGCCAGGCAAGCGCCACCTGCGCCACGCTGGCGCCATGGGTAGAGGCGATGTCGCGCAGGCGCTCCAGCACCGCAAAGCCGCGCTCCCGGTCGAATGGCAACAGGTTGAAGCTGCCGACGCGGGTTTGCGGATCGGTCAGCATCTCCGGCGTATATTTGCCGGTGAGGAAGCCGAAGGCGAGGGGGCTCCACAGGGTAAGGCCGAGGCCATAGCGTTGCGCCATCGGCACCATGTCGCGTTCCACATCGCGGCCGAGCAGGGAATAATAGACCTGCCCATGACAGAAGCGCGCCAGACCATTGGCGCGCTGAATCTCCATGGCCGCCGCCACGCGCCATGCCGACCAGTTGGAAAAGCCGAGATAGCGCACCTTGCCCGCGCGCACGATGCTGTCCAGCGCCTCCAGCGTCTCTTCCAGCGGGGTCAGCGGATCTTCGCGATGCACGATGTAGACGTCGATCCAGTCCGTGCCGAGCCGCCGCAGACTGTCATCCACCGACGCCAGTATATGGCGCCGCGACAGGCCGGATTGCGTGAGCGCATCGCCGGTCCGGCCACCGACCTTGGTGGCGATAACCACGTCCTGACGTCGCGACCGCAACGCCTGCCCCAGCAATATTTCCGATTCACCGCGTGCATAGACATCGGCTGTATCGAAGAAATTGACACCGGCATCGAGCGACCGTCCGACCAGCTGGTCGACAAGTTCCGCTCCGACCTTGTAGACCTGCGCCAAGTCACTGTTGCCCTGAGTGAAAGTCATCGCGCCGAAAGCGAGGCGAGACACCAGAAGACCCGAATTGCCCAAGGTTGAATATTGCATCCGGCCCTCTCCCGTTCTGCTTCGCCCATCGCCTTTGGGCAGGAGTGATACGCATGTGCATCATTTTGTCAAAGACCGATTGCAATGCCGAAGGACAGGCTTCAATAGGGCGGGGTCCCCGGCTTTGGTCTCGGCTCAGGGGCATTTGTGATGAGGTTGGGAAGGACTGGACATGGCAAGGTTATTGGTCATCGGTGGCGCCGGTGGGGTCGGGTCGGCATTGGTACGGCAACGGATCGAACAGGGCGACACGGTCTTTGCGACCGTGCTCAATGATGCCGAAGCCGCGGCTGTCGCCGACGCGCATGAGGACGCGGTGCCGACCTGGCGCCTGGACCTGGGCAAGGCCGACGATCTGCGAGAAAAGCTGGCCGCGCACCTGACCGAGATGGGTGATATCGATGCGGTGGTCGTGTGCGCCGCCATTTCTCCTTATGGGCCGGTGGAGACCACTCCGCTCGACCTGTTCCGCCGTACGCTGGAGATCAACACCATTTCCGGCATTGCGATCTATCAGGCTGCGCTTCCCGTTCTTCGCCGCACCGGCGGCCGGCTGGTCTTCGTCAGCTCCATGGCGGGCCGCGCGGCCATGCCGTTCATCGGGGCCTATGTCGCATCCAAATTCGCGCTGGAAGGCGTGGCCGACGTCATGCGCCGCGAAGCAGCAGTGCAGGGTGTAAAGGTCGTGCTGGTCGAGCCCGGCGGCATCCGCACCGGCATGGTGGACGACCAGTTGCGCACCATTGCCGAAAAGATCAAGACTCTCAGCCCCGATGAAGAGGCGCTGTACGGCAAGAATTACCGGCAGTTCCAGGCGCTGGCCCAGGCAAGCCACAGCAACACCGCATCGACCGCGGATGACGTGGCTGCCATTATCGCCAGCGCGCTCGACGCGTTCGATCCGGACCCACGTTACATCGCGGGAGAAGATGCGGTCCAGCTGATCGGCCTGACGCGCAGCCTGAGCGATGCGGAACTCGATGCGACCTTCGCGCAGATTTACGGATCGGCCATTTGAGATTGACCTACATGCCCATGAGGACAGGCAAGGATCAGCTTCGGCCCATCTCCTTGCCTGTTCCTGATGGTGCGGCAGCGCGCGGTTGCGTAAAGAGACTGAAAGATCGGGGACGATACCCGGCGACCATTGGATGTTGCAGGAGGATGGCGATGCACTATGGCTGGCGGGCTCTGGCAACCGAAGTAGCGCTGGCGTGACGAATGCCGCCGTGGAGGAAGCGCTGATCATTCGGCTGGCCACCGAGCTGGATGATGCGGTTGATCGCAAGGACTGGGTCCGGTTCCGGCGATTTTTTGCCGAGACAGTCGCGGTGGACATCGGTTCGGTTACAGGGAGCGAGGTCATCGAGATGGAAGTGGCGGCCTTCGTTGCGGAGGTCGCGGCGTTCAATCTGCCGGCGAAACGCGCGTGCCATAATTTCACCAATCCCCTTGTGTCGATCCGGGGCGATCGCGCGGAGTTCAAGGCCAATCGTTATGGCTGGAACCATTGCGTCGATTTCGATCCACCCCTTTACGAATTATGGGGCCGTATAAGCTATGGGTTCCGTCGGCAGGAACAGGGGTGGGTTATCGACCGCATGGCGCTGGAAAAGCTGCGTGAGGCCGGCAACGTGGCCGTCAGCCTGCTCCGGTCTGAATGACGTCGCAGCCCTTTTTCTGAGATAAGGCGGCGGCCCTGCCTGATGGCGGGGTCCGGAGCGGGTCGGGTCAAAGCAGGCCGGGATTGACCAATATCTTGCAATGCTGATGCTTGCCGCGCAGCATTTCCAGTGTGTCGGGCAGCGCGGAAAGCGGGATGATGTCCGTCACCATGGCACGGGCTTCGTCGGCCCCGCGCGCCAGAACGTCGGCGGTGTGACGAAATTCATGCAGGTCATAGGCGGCGGTGAAGATGATCCGCACTTCCTTCAGCATTGCCTTGCCGGGCACGAAGACGTCGGGGTCGAAATGACCGCCAAGGCCGCCGACAGTTCCACGCGCCCGAACGAGTTGCACGGCAAGGTCAAGCATCCCCGCCAGCCCGACGCATTCAAAGACGATGTCTGGCGGACCGCCCAGCGCGTCGTTCACTTCCTCTGACAACCGATCGGACGAGCGGATGAAATGCGTGACCCCCATCTGCTCCGCTATGGGCGCACGCCAGGTCGATCGGGCCACCATGGCGATAGGGCCAGCGCCAAGCCGCCGCGCCCAGAAGGCTGCTGCCAGCCCCATCGCACCCGCGCCGAGTATGACGACACGCGATCCGGGCTGCATGTCGCACGCCACCACATTGCGCAAACCGCAGGCAAGCGGTTCGATCAATGCGCCATCATCGAGCGCGAGGCCTTCAGGCAGCCGGATCGAGCAATCTTCCTGAACTGTCGCATATTCGCCGAATCCACCCATGGGCATCCGCCGCTGCGCGCACAGCATCATCCTGCCGGTCAGGCAGGGCACGCATTGCCCGCAGCCGGCGATCGCCATCGCCGTCACGGCGTCCCCGATGCGAAGGTGGCGGATATCAGGGCCAATCGCCACCACTTCCCCCGACAGCTCATGGCCGGGAATGGAATTGCAGGGGAAGACGTGGTTGGGGTCCGACGTCATGTGCAGGTCGCTGCCGCAAATGCCGCAGCGGGCCAGCTTGATGACTGCTTGCCCGCTGGCGGGAGCGGGATCGGCAACCGTTTCTATCGACAAGGGCTTGCCGATTTCATGGAATATGGCGGCGCGCATGGCTTTGTCCTGATCCTTGAGTGTGCGGCCTGCCGCTTATGCCGACTGCGGCCCGCCGGGCAGGACGGCCATATAGAAGCCGATGGTCATGCCGCCGTCGGCGCTGATTTCCGCCCCGGTCACATAGGATGCCTCATCGCTGGCCAGGAACAGGCAGACATTGGCGATTTCCTCCGGCTCCGCGAAACGCTGGATCGGCTGGCGGCGGGAAAGCTCATGATCCTTCAGCGCATCGGGCGACAGTCTTTCCGGATTGGTGAGGTCGGTGTTGATCGGGCCGGGATAGACGCTGTTCACGCGCACGCCCGACAGGCCCATTTCCAGCGCGGCGACCTTCGACAGGCCACGAATGCCGAACTTGCTGGCGGTGTAGGCGCCCATGGCATTATTGCCCTGAAGCCCGGCCGAGGAGCAGATGTTGATGATCGAACCCTTGCCCGCGCGCATCATTTCATCGCCGACATATTTCATGCCCAGGAAGGTGCCGGTGAGGTTGACGGCCACGACCCGCTCAAATTCCGCCTTCGTCAGTTCGACCACGGGCTTCAGGATCGCGATGGCGGCATTGTTGAGCAGAATGTCGATGCTGCCATGATCGCGCAGGATTTCGTCGGCCAGGGCGCGCCAGCCCTGTTCGTCGGCGATGTCGAGGTGGCGATAGTGACACCCTTCGGGCAGCTCATATTTGGGTTTGTCGAGCACATCGCACGCATAGACCGTCGCGCCGTGCCGCGCGAACAGCACGGCCGCTGCGCCGCCAATGCCGCCTGCCGCGCCGGTGATGATCGCCGTCTTGCCTTCCAGTCTCTTCACGCTTCCAACTCCTGTTTCCAAATCTTCACACATCCCTGCGTTACAGCAGGAAGCCGCCGTCAACCGCCAAGGTGCTGCCGATGGCGAAGCTCGCCTGATCCGAACACATCCACACGATCGCCGAGGCGATTTCCTCCGGCTGGGCATATCGCCCAAGCTGGCTCGCGACCGGCTCGAAATCGGAGCGCGGCACGCCGAGCAGGTCGAGCTTGGCCTGCATCATCGATGTCTCGACGCAACCCGGCGACACCGCATTCACGCGGATGCCATCAGCCGCATAGGCCGCCGCTGCCGACAGGGTGAGCCCGGTAAGGCCGAACTTGGACGCCGAATAAGCCGCGCCAAGAGGCTGTGCCCGCTGGGCATTGACGGAACTGAGATTGACGATCACGCCGCCATGCCCCTGCGAGAGCATCTGCCGGATTTCATATTTCATGCAGAGGAATACACCCCGCAGATTGAGGCCGAGCACTTCGTCGAACATGGCGTCTTCGCAATCCGCCAGCTTCATATTCTCCACGTCCGCTGCCGCATTGTTGATCGCAAAATCCAGCCGGCCGCAGCGGGCGATGGTGCCGGACACAAGGGCGTGCACATCGTCGGCCTTGCTGACGTCGGCCGCAATGAAATGCCCGATGCCGCCCTGATGTGCGATGTCCCCTGCGGTGCGTTCACCATTTTCGCTGTCGATGTCGCCGATCACCACCTGCGCGCCCGCTTGCGCCAGCGCCAGCGCCGTTGCGCGACCGATACCCGTCGCGCCGCCGGTGATCAGGGCGACCTTGCCGTCGAGGTCAATTGTAATTGCCATGATGAATCCGTTTGTGGGTAGAGCTGAAAAAGGTCAGGCGTCCGCCTGCGTCGCCTTCATCGCCTCGAACTGCCGCACGATCTCATCCGTATCGGCGATCGCGGCCTGGAATTTCGGGCGTGCGACGATGCGCTGCACATAGGCGGCCGTTTTCGGATGCCCATCGAGCCAGTTTTCGAGCGACGCCAGATAAAGCGGGAAGCAGAGCATGAAATCCGCACCCGTCAGGTCATCGCCGACAACGAAGCCGTCCTCACGCAGCACGTCTTCCAACATGTCGAGATATTTGAGTGCGGCGGCCTTGGCCTCATGTCCGATATGAGGAACCGGAAATTCCAGGCCGGCGGGGAAGGGCGCGCAATGGTCCCAGTAAATGCGCTGGTGGATCGCGAACAGCGATTCCGACCACCACATCCACTGGTCGATCAGCGCCGCTTCGCGCGATCCTGACGGATAGGCGAAGCGTCCATCGGCATGGTGTTGCAGGATATAATTGATGATCGCACCGGATTCGATGAGGGCGAAGTCGCCGTCGGTGATCACGGGCAGCGAGCCCATCGGGCTGATCTTCCGGAATTCGGGCTGATGCCGCTCCTCATTGTAGAAATTCATGTCCTTGAGCACATAGTCGGTACCCAGTTCGTCAAGCAGCCAGCGGATGCGGAAGGACCGCGTCGTGGCGGCATGATATAAGGTCAGCATGTAAGGAGGGCTCCATGGCTTCCGCTCTACCGACCCGCGCAGCGGTGTGCGATGACGCACCACCGCGCGGGTGGTTATGCGTTCAGTTGAACTTCTTGGTCAGGCGCAGCATGATCTGGCGCCCGCGGCTGACCGACCCGATCGTATCGGCATAGCGACCCGATACGGCCGTACCCGTCGGCCCTGGCGCGAACAGTGCCTCATAGGACCGGGTGAAATGATATGCGTCGGTCAGGTTGAGGCCGATCAGCGCCACCTGCCAATTGTCGTCCGCAGCCGACAGGCGGATATTGGCGTCCAGCGTCCAGTAGGAAGACTGACGGCTGCCGGGTGAGGAGATCGGATCGGCATAATAGCCATCGCTATACGCAAGATTGCTCGAAAGGCCGAGCTTCAGGCTGTCGGACAGGGGGTCCTCATAATCGAAGCCCGCGCTGCCGGTCCAGTCAGGTGCGCGCACGATCTGCTTGCCGGCGAAATCCTGAAGCGTGTAGGCGTTGGTCGCGGGGTTGAAGCCCAGGGCGCAGCCTTCGGCGATGCTTTGCCCCACATAGCAGTTGTTCGTGAAGACATTGTAGCGCGCATGGCTGTAGGCGCCGCCCGCATGAATGTTGAGACCCGCCAGCGGTGTGCGCCAGTTCATGTCGAATTCAACGCCCTTCAGGCGCGCACGACCCGCATTCTTGGTCGTCTGGGTGACACCGCCCGTGGGGGTGGTGTTGGTGGTCGTCACCTGCAAGCCGGTCGCCTGATAATTGTAGAGCGTCAGGTTCGCACGCACTGTCTCGTTGAACAGGCGGGCCTTGATGCCGCCTTCGAACCCGCGCAACAGTTGCTGGTCATAGGCGCGGTTGTCGTTTGGACCAACAGGACCGCCATTGAACCCGCCCGACAGGAAACCACGCTTGTAAGTGCCGAACAGAGTCAGGTTCTGCGAGGGTCGATAAGAAAGCGAGGCTTCGGGCGAGAAGTTGTTCCAGCTCCTGCGCGGGGTAGGGGTCGGCGTAAAGGCACCAAAAGAGATCACCTCGATCTCTTTCATTTCATGCGAATAGCGCCCACCGCCCGCGATCTCGATTTCCGGCGTCGGCTTGATCGTCGCCTGTCCAAAGAAGGAATAGGCTTCGCCCTTTTGCGTGATGTCGGTGTTGATGATCGACAAGGGCGATCCGGTGACGATGCCGGTTGCCGTGTTCGACAGGACCTCTACCTTCGAATGCTGGTAGAAACCTCCGGTCAGGAAATTCACCGGCAGGTCGAAATCGGTCGCGATCCGCAGTTCCTGCGACGTTTCCTTGACCTTAAACCCGTTTCGGGCGGTGAGTATGAACATATCGATCGCTGACTTAGAGAAGTTGTCGAAGGAATCGAAGCTCATGTCATAATGGCTGGTGATCGATGTAGCCGTAATCTGGTCAGTCAGATCATAGTTCATTTCCAGCGATGCCAGCGTCTGTTTCTGGCTATATCTGGGACGCCCATCACCGAAATAGGGATCGATAGCGGCATAACCCGTGCCAATATTCGGTCGCGTCACGGTGCTGTTCGCCTGGCAGTCGTCGGCTTCGCCATATTGGGTGACACCAGGCGTGATGCAATTGACGAACTGGTCATTGGACGCCGGGCCTGCGCCCTTCAGATAATTGTGCGTGACCTTCAACCGGGCGTTGAACCGATCGGAAGGTTCAAACTTCAGCGTGACGCGACCCGCCCATTCCTTGTCGTTCGGCAGCCAGCGCCGCGGTTCGGGAGTGGAAGAAGGCGCTTCGTTCCTGACCCAGCCGCGCATCGTCGTGCCGAAGGCTGCAATGCGAAAACCCAGCGTGTCGGTGATCGGCCCGGAAATATAACCTTCGCCGCGCCACTCATGCGCATTGAATTCATAACCGCCGCTGACTTTCGCCTCAAAATGATCGGTGGGGTCCGCGCTTCGGATGGAAATGACGCCGCCGGGACTGTTCTTGCCGAAGAACAGCGCCTGCGGCCCCTTGAGGATTTCGATCTGCCCGATATCCATCTGCGCCATGCGCTGCACCGTCGCGCGCGCAATCTGTGCGCCGTCGATGTTGAAGGAGACCGACTGGTCCGCGAAGGGATTGTTTTCCGACGCACCAAGGCCGCGAAGTGTAATGGTGCCACCCTGAATGCTGCCACCGGAAGAGCCGATCTGCAGGGCAGGCACTGACTGCGTCAGTGAATCCAGGCTGATGATAGCGCGCTTTTCAATGTCCGCGGCACCCACGGCGACAATCGCCACGGGCACGGCCATGTCCGTTTCGGTCCGTTTGCGCGCCGTGACCACAATGTCCTGATCATTTGCAGAAGCCTGCGTCTGTGCATGCGTTTCCGCTGTGCCCGCCGCAAGGCCGGCGTATGCCAGCGCGACGGCAAGGCTGAACCGTCCATCCCGAATCATTCCATCCCCTCCCTATTTCTATCTGAGTGCTCCGCGGGCGCGACCGGTGATCTATTGCCACCTTGAGGAAGACGCCCTGCGGCGATTAGCCAAATACGATAGAATGAAGGCTAATGTCAATTTAAATGACTATAAAAATGAATATATATAGACGAAAACAAATTTTATCTTGTTCTCCAACGGAAAAAGCGGACCGGAGACGGCGCCGGAACCGGACTGGCTGGCGTCAGGCGACGACCGGGGATGAGCGCGTGCCGACGCCCCCTTGCCAACCGGGATCAGAGATCGAAATTATAGTCATATTTGAAGACGCGCAGCACGCGGAGCATCGAAAAATTGATCAAGCCCGGCAGAGGGCGGATTTCGTCGCGGACGAAGTCATCGACTTCTTCAAGCGTTTGCATGACAAGGAAAAGGTTGAGATTCTCTTCTCCCGCCAGGTGCGCGACCACGCGAACGCCATCATGTTCGGAAAAACGATCCAGCGCCGCCTCCAGATGCGCGGGCGCGACGCTGATCCGGACATCGAACCAGGTGGTGAAGCCTGCCGCCTGGGATTCACATACCAGCCCGATGCTCACGCCCGGCCGCTTCAGCAATTGTTCCATCCGGTAGCGCGTCGCCGTCACGGACAGACCCAACTGGCGCGACAGGGCACTGACGGACTGCCGGCCATCCTCCTGCAGCAGCCGGATCAACTGTTCGCCGACATCGCCTTCCACCGGGGGCTTCCGCTCGGGCATGCCGAGGGCGCCGAGCGTCGTGCTGTACCGTCCAAGATCAAGAATAGGCAAGGTCCGCATCTGGCCGAGATGCGGAATTTCCTTCGCCATCCGCATGACGATGTCATTCAGTTCGCGCGGGGAACGCGCGCGGCAGTTGACGATGATCTCTGGTCGCCGCGTTGTGCCATAGGCACTGAAGACTTCGTCGAATTTGCACACCGCCGCCTCCACCTCCGGCAGCGCCTTGGGATCATCGACATAGAGTTCGATGATGGCCGTGACGCTGGTGGGATCGCTCGCATGGATGCTCTGCTTGAGAACGACCTGGATCATCTTGTTCGCGGTCAGCGCCTTGATCCGCGCCGCGACCTTGGCCTCGGAAGTCTGCAGCGCCTCGGCTATGCTCTTGGTGCTGGCTCTCGGTTCCTCCTGCAATATCCTTATGATTCCGGTATTGAGAGCGTCATGGTAGTCCAACTTATTTCCCCCTGAAGGGCACCCATATGCCGAAGGTGCCCGCTCATGCACTGCCGTTCCAGTGAGCGACCGGCGCGACAGCGCGCAACGCTAGCCCAGCTTCAGGTCAAAAGTCGATGGCAGTGGGGCGCCGCGGCGTGCGTCCGAAGCCACCGCGCTTGGTCGAGAATATGGCCTGCAGATCAGGAGGGCTATGATCGCGACGAAGCCGTGGAACCGAGCATGGCTTCGAGATACCTTCTGATCTCATCCTGATGCCGGCCCTACGTAGCGCCGAGCAGGCACATGCCGACTATCGTCACGATATGACGGCGCAGATCGAAGGCCGCACCGTCATCGTCCCCCAACCATTCGGACAGAGCCGAAAATTTGATCCGGTTACCGGCGTCGTCCCCATCGCCATGACCAGGGCGATGATCGACGAGGTGGTGGAAGCCTATGCGCGTGCGGCCGTGCAATGCGAACAATGGGGCATCGACGGCCTGGAACTGCATGGCAGCCATTCCTACTTGCCCGCCCAGTTCCTCTCGCCCGGCCAGAACAGGCGCACCGATGACTATGGCGGCTCCTTCGAGAATCGCGTACGCTTCGCGCTGGAGACGTCGACACCGATCACGCGCAACATCAAGTCTCCGACCATCGTCATCGGCCGCTTCCGCACGCTGGAGGAGGCCGATCAGGTGATCCGCGCGGGCGACGCCGACATGGTCGCGATGACCCGCGCCCATATCGCCGAGCCGCATCTGGTGCGAAAGACCCTCGCCGGGCACCCGGAACAGGTCCGTCCCCGCATCGGCTGCAACCAGGGCTGCCTGGCCGGATCAACAGCCAGGTGCCCCGCATGGGATGCATGGTTAATCCGGCGGTGGGTTTTGAACGCGTCAAGGGCGACGACCGGCTGGCGCAGGTGGATCAGCCGAAGAAGGCCTTCGGCGTCGGCGGCGGCCCGGCGGGGCTGGAGGCCGCGCGCGTCGCCGCGACACGCGGGCACAAGGTCATATTGGCCGAGGTCCAGCCCCATCTGGGCGGCACGAGGCATTGCCGCCGCGGAATATCTGGTCGACCGCGGCCTGTCGGTCACGCTGATCACGCGCCATGCCGGTCTGGCGCCGCCCATGGACCTGGCCTGGATGACCGAACCGGCATTCACCCGCCTCAGCAGCAGGAATTTCGCCTATTATGCTCCGCACCCGCGCGCTGGCGGTCGACGATGAGGGCGTGATTGCCGCGCAGGGGGCCACCAATCAGATGACCATGCTGCCCGCCGATACGGTGGTGTTCATTTCGCTCAACCGTTCCAACCGGGACCTGTTCGACGAACTGGTCGCCAGCGGCGCCAGCCCTCGAATCGTCGGCGACGCCAACTCACCTCGCTTTCTGGGCATGGCCATCTGCGAAGGCAATGTCGCGGGCACCAGCGTCTGACCCTGTTGCCGCATCAGGAAAAACATGATGGTCCCCGATATCTTCATCCCAAAGGGCAGCTATGACGCCGCCACTGTCGTAGCGCTGACGGCGCAGAATGCGACGCCGATCTTCCTGATCGGGCTGATTGCCTTCATTGGCGGCTTCCTGCAACAGTTCGGCGCGATCTGGGCCGGCTTTCGCGACCGCAGCTATGGCATTCCGCTCATCTGCACGCTCTGGTCCTTCGCGCATGACATGACCTATCTCAGCAACTGGCGGCACTGGATGTTTGCGAACGACCTGGAGGTGGTTCGCTGGGCATGGGTCCAGATGCTGCTCTATGGCGCCCGTGAACTGACGGTCGGCTATCAGATTCTGTCCTATGGCCGGCGAGAGGCGTTTCCAGGCATGAGCCTGCCGCAGGTGGTCGTCGCCTATGTGCTGCTGCAACTGTTCGCCTTCGCGCTTCTGTGTTGACTGATGTCGTTGGTGGACGATCCCTATAATTTCATCCTGTTCGCCACCACCGCAATCCTCTCGCCCCTCTTCATCATCCCGTTGATGCGCAGCCGGGGATTTCCATGCCGCTGCTGATCGGCATAGTGATGATCGCCATCGCCTTCTGGGGCTGGATGATCCTCAGCGATCCCTATTTCACACAACCGTTGCTGATGATCATCGCCGCCGGCACTGTCGGGCTGAGCGTGGCCGGAATCCTCTATTACCGGAGCCTGCCCGCCTATGCGCCCGCGGGCGATGCAAGCTGCATGAGCCTGACAGGAGCCGGTATGAAAGCGACTAGCTTTCTAGAAGGAATGGAGGGGCCATGACTACCGTTGCGGCAAGGGTGCACCCCCTCGTGCAGGCACGCGCGTTAAGCGGATTGCCGAAGCCCATCAGCAATGGAGATGCACCCATGTCTTATGATTATCACATCGGCGTGGATTACCACAAAGCCTATACGCATCTGGTGGTGCAGGACAGCGGCGGCAAGGTTCTGCGATCCGGCAAGGTGAAGAACGATCCCCGTTCGCTTGGCAATTTTCTGGCACCCTAACTGGAGAAAAGCCATGCGGTGATGGAAGCGAGTCGCAACTGGACAGTGATGTACGACTGGCTCGATGAGCTGTGCGACGATGTTGTCCTGGCCCATCCGCTGAAGGTGAAGGCGATCGCCGACGCCAAGATCAAGACCGACAAGATCGACGCGACGATCCTGGCGCCTCTGCAGCGGGCCGATCTGATCCCGGAGGCCTATGTGCCGTGTGAGGCCGCGCGCGAACTTCGCTAGGCGCTGCGTGAGCGGATCTTCTTCGTGCGGCTCCGGACGATGGTGAAGAACCGGGTGGTGACGATCTTCGACCGCTATCCTGAGCAGACCAGGGTGTTCCGGGAAATGTCGGACCTGTTCGGCAAGATCGGACGCGGGCAGCTCGCATTGCTATCGGTGTCGACCATCGATCGCGAACATATCGACCGCGCGCTTGCCTTCATCGATGACATCAACCAACGGATCCGCGAGT